>ERZ1027229.141-NODE-141-length-37541-cov-11.754708_pt1 | contig 37541 bp, 28 predicted proteins | sample MGYA00519245_ERZ1027229 | MGnify/ENA primary metagenome ERZ1027229 (study PRJEB26926, sample SAMN06164466) | human gut metagenome | biome: ENVO:00009003; feature: ENVO:2100002; material: ENVO:00002003 | host: Homo sapiens | place: USA | collected 2012 ...
GCTTCGTCATTCAGACCGCCATCTCGATCCTCACGGCCATAGCCACGGCCCTCGGTGTGACGAGCTGCATGGCAGGCGTATAGCCACGGCAAGACCACAACAAAACAAGGGCACCCGTCAATTTGCCGACGGGTGCCCTGTTGGCTATTCGCTCATCTATTTGTGTGATTTCCCCAACGAGTCATAACGCTCCATCGATGAAATTAACTTTTCTTATGTGGAAAACTTTGCAAATATTTTCCACTCATGCCGTTAAGGATTTCGCAGTAGCCTAAACAGTCGTCAACACAGAGACCATAGGCCTCCCCCGTGGTGGACAAGCGCCATCGAGCGGTCTCTATGGTCTCGTTTCGTAGATCGTTGCAACGTCGTTGACCATCTCACTTTATAGTTGTTCTATCAGATCTGGCTTAAGCAAGAAATCCATCAGACCAACAATATAAAATCCATTGTTGTCATGATACGGTTTTATGTCATCGCGCATGATGATAATCTTCTTAAAGGAATCATCGATCCTTTTTAATGAAGCACTTTCTTGCTCTCTTTTGTCATCATCAGGCATGGCAAATGCTGATTGGATATAATATCTGCGGTCTGCCATATTTGCAACGAAATCTACTTCCAATTGTTTGCGCTCTGTTGCAGTCCTTGTCTCTACCATACCTACATCAACACAGAAACCCCGTAAGCGCAACTCGTTGTATATGACATTTTCCATGATATGATTCTCTTCCACCTGCCTGAAATTCAGCAAGGCATTGCGTAATCCGATGTCTTGGAAATAGTATTTGGAAAGTGTGCCTATATATTTTCTGCCCTTGATGTCATAGCGCATTGACTTCTCTATAAGAAAAGCATCTTCCATGTAGGAAAGATATTTGGATATGGTTTTTCTGTCAAGCGTTTCATTCTTTACACTTTTGAATGTTTTTTCCAACTTGCTGGGATTGCATGGAGAGCCGATACATGAAGCCATCACACGCATCAATTCCATAAACTCCTCGCTGTTTTTCAAGTTGTTTCTCTCTATTATGTCCTTGAGATACACAGTCTCGTGTAAAGAACGGAGGTAGGCAGCTTTCTTCTTCTCGCCGTCCAACTCCAATATACCAGGTAGTCCACCATAGGTGTAATAACTTTTCCACAATTCCAACTTGTCGCCCCCTAAAGAGTTGTATAATTCAGCAAAAGACAATGGGAACAGATGGATTTCATCACCACGTCCCCGAAACTCTGTGACCACATCCTTGGATAGAAATTTGGAGTTGCTTCCCGTGACGTACACATCCGCGTTGCGGATATGCAAAAGACTATTCAGCACATCCGTAAACTCATCTATCATTTGCACTTCGTCCAATATGATATAGTAGAGTTTGTCATCTACAATACGTTCATGAATATGTTGAAGAATAACATCAGGGTCACGCAAGTTCTTGTTAAGGCGATCGTCCAATGCGATTTCTATGATATGGTCTTCGCTTACTCCTGTTTCAATCAAATGATTGTGAAACAAGTTGAAGAGAAGAAACGATTTGCCGCTTCTTCTGATCCCAGTTACAATCTTTATGAGATTGTTTGACTTGCTTGATATAAGTTGCTGTAAATAATAATCCCTTTTTATAATCATGGCCATTCCCGAAAAGTGACATTAGTGTCAACTTTCGGGAATGCAAAGGTACGTTTTTTACTGGAAAAGAAAGAATCCATTCCCGAAAAGTGTCATTAATGACAAAAATCGGGAATGGAAATGGCCTTTTATGTGGTTTACATTCAAAGCCTCATACTGTTCGATCCCAAAATACATTGAGATGATAGTGGCATTTTACCTATTCATTCCCGAAAAGTGACACAAATGACAAAAATCGGGAATGGGCTCTATGTGTTGGTCTTGCTCAATGAGAATGGCTGCAGCACATGGCTGCAACACATGGCACAACACAGAGCAAACCATCGCAACACGATCCGTCTCTGATAGTTCATATACCATACCTTTTGCTGGCGAACAAGAACCAAAAATGTGATAAAAAGGTTTCAAAACCATAGGGCGAATGTCAAGCCAAATCGTTGTAAACAAGATAGATATGAGGCTTAGAAAAAGGACGTGGTTCGTCTCGTAAACTTCTTGGTGCCCGCAGCTGGCAGCGCATGATTCCGCCTCGCCGTCATGTCATCATGTCATCATGCCGTTAAGGATTTCCTATCTTCTTGTCTCTACACCATATAGAGTTGCCAAGTCTTATCAAGCATAACTTGCTTGTTTGAGAACGAATATAAGTTCGTAAAGAAGCAGATAGCTGATTTCTTCGAGGTTACAGAGCGAACCATAGAACTTTGCCTGGAGAAACATGCCAGGGAACTGGAACGCAACGGCTACGAGGTGCTTCGAGGTAAACGCTTGATGGACTTTAAGTTAGTAGTGCAGAATAGTGTTGGTGCCGAAATCGATTTCGGTACCAAAACCACAGTGCTGGGTATATACAACTTCCGCACACTCTTGAATATCGCCATGTTGCTCACTGTCAATCGTAACCATTCCTTCTCTGACGGCAACAAAAGACTTTCAATCACGATAGGCGTATTGTTCCTATCACTGAATGGCTATCTGTATTGTATCAAGCGATTCCTTTCGGAGATGGAGAATATCAGCTATCATCTTGCTGCCGGAAGAATTGAAAAGGAGTTGCTGGACAAATTGATCTCTTCCATTCTCGACGGGGAGGAGGACTTCAACGAACAAGTTAAAATGGAACTGTTCTTAGCAATAGCAGACGAAACAATAGGCTTTGACGAATAAATAATGCGGATTATGAGACAGCATATTAATCCAACGGTGGATTCTGAGCGTCAGGTGTAAACAGAATCATCAAGTTGCTCCATGAGCACAATGGCTACAACTAAATCGCCATCATGTCATCATGTCATCATGTCATCATGCCGTTAAGGATTTCTGCATGAACCATAAAGACAAAAACAAGGGCACTCGTCGGCAAAGAAGACGGGTGCCCTGATGGTTATCCGAAAATGCAATCTATACCTGTTTGCTTGGGAAGCAAAGAGGGTAGGGGATGAGGGAAGGCTACCCCCTACGCACTCTCTGTGGTTCGTGCAGCCCCGGCGATCAGTCGCCGAGACTTTGGGGCTGGCCCTGGCCCTCCTCCATAAACTTCTTGGCGGCCCGCAGCTGGTGGCGCATGACGCTCAGCAGCTGCTGCGTCTCCTGCAGGAGATTGAGATAGACCAGGTCCACCTGTATCATCTTGGTGCCGTGGCTCTTCTGCATGCGGTTGAGGTGCTCCTTGCGCACGAGCGACAAGTCGTCCTTGCAGCCGTCGGCCTCGGCCAGCGTGGCGCGATAGTTGGCGTATTGTCCTGTGGAGATTTGCTCGTAGGTGGCGCGCGTCAGTTCGTTGACCCTGCGTCGTATCGGCTCATACTCCGTCTCGTAGGCCTTCGGGAGCGGGTTGAAGTTGTTGTCGACGTGCTCCTTGATGGGGGCGAGCATGCGGCGCAGTGTGTAGACGTACTGTTGGTCGCTGTTGATGCCGACGTGGAACCACGTGTTGCGCTCGATGGCCAGGTCCATCGGCGAGCGGCGCAGGCCCAGCATCTCCTGGCGGCGATACTTCTTCAGCAGGTCCAGTTCGCGGCGCATGCTCTTTTGGCTCTGCCGCAGCGCCCGCACGTTCTGCGTGGCAAAGGCCTCGACGATGGCGTTGTATTGCTCCATGATATACTTGCAGACCGTGCTCTGCGTGTCGCGCACGTGGCTGCGCAGCATCTCCCAGACCAGCTCCGGGTCGCGCGTGCGCATCATCAGGCGGAAAGTGTCGTCCTCCTGCTTGGCCTTGGCGCTCTTCGCCTTGTACTGGCGGTTGCTGCGGTAGAGCAGGAAGACCACGAGCGCCATGAAGCCACACTGCACGATGACGCCGCCAAACCACATGGCGAGGCAGACCAGGGCGCAGGCGATGAAGGCCACGCCCGCCGTGATAAACCAGCCGCCGATGACGCTCAGCACGCCCGTGACGCGGAAGACGGCGCTCTCGCGGCTCCAGGCGCGGTCGGCCAGGCTCGTGCCCATGGCCACCATGAAGGTGACGTAGGTCGTGGAGAGCGGCAGCTGGTGGTTGGTGCCGAAGGTGATGAGCATGGAGGCGATGACCAGGTTGATGGCGGCGCGCACCACGTCGAAGGCGGCCTTGTCGTCCTGGAGCTCCACCTCGTTGGTGTTGAAGCGCGTGCCCACCCAGCGGCGCAGGCCAGCGGGGAAGAGGCGCTTGCCGCCCTCGATCAGGTTTTGGGAGCAGCGGACGATGGCGCGGGCGGCGCGGCTCGAACCAAACATCTCGTCGCCCTCGTCCTGGCGGGAGAGATCGACGGAGGTCTGGATGACGTGCTGCGCCTTCTTGGAGGTGGCCATGGCGAAGATCATCACCAGGCCCGCCAGGATCAGGTAGAGGGGCGGCGTCGTGGCGCTCTCCATCAGCGAGGACATCATGAAGGTGTCGTCGGAGAGCCCGTGGCTGTGGGCCGTGAAGTCCTGGTAGGAGTCGAGGCCAGCCAGCGGCACGCCGATGAAGTTGACAAGGTCGTTGCCGGCGAAGGCCATGGCGAGGCCAAACGTGCCCATGAGGACGGTAAACTTGAAGATGTTGACGCACAGCAGGTGGAGGAGCTGCATCGCGACGGTAGAGACGAGAAACGTGCAGAGCAGCAGCCAGTTGGTGTGGTCCTCGATGTAGTCGCGCACGTTCTCGGGCAGGTAGGGGCTCTTGCCCATGCCCTTGATGAAGATGAAGTAGGAGAGGGCCGTGAAGGCGATGCCGCCGAAAATGGCGATGCTATAGCGGCTGTGCTTCGAGTAGTGGAAGGTGAAGACGATGCGGCTCAGCCACATCACCACCATGCCGATGACAAAGGAGATGGCCACCGAGACGAAGATGGCGATGATCACCTGCAGGGCCTTGTCGGAGTTGAGCAGGTCGGCGTATTCCAGCGTGGGGTCGCCCATCACCTTGAGCAGCGCGAGCATCGCCGTGCCGCCCAGCAGCTCGAAGACGAGCGAGACGGTGGTGGAGGTAGGCATGCCGAGCGTGTTGAAAGCGTCGAGCACGATGATGTCCGTCACCATCACGGCCAGCATGATGGTCATCACCTCGTGGAAGGAATAGTGGGCCGGCATCATGATGCCGTGGCGGGCCACGTCCATCATGCCCGAGGACATCACGGCGCCGAGCATCACGCCCACTGAGGCAATGATGAGGATGGTGCGAAACGACGCCACGCGGGCGCCGACGGCCGATTGCAAGAAGTTGACCGCATCGTTGCTCACGCCGACAAACAAGTCGAAGACGGCCAGGCAGAGCAGGAAGATGACGATACACAGATAAATGGTCTCCATGTGTTGTAAATGTTTTGTTTGTTAATATCTTCGGGTGCAAAGTTACGCCGACGATGCTACAAACTTTTTGCTATCGCGTTACAATACGGTTACAACGACGCGGCAGACCGCTTTTCTTCTTTTGTGCCCGTCCTGCATTGTTACATGTTACATGTTACGTTAAGACCTCCCCACTTCCACGTCCGCCTCCTCGCGAGCCGGACAAGGTCGTGTAAGCGTTCTTCTCAGATACACGTCGCATCGGTCGCGCGGAGTCGCATTGTTACATGTTACATGTTACGTTAAGGTCTCCCACACTTCCTCCGCGTTGTTATCCGTTGTACTTTGTTGTTTTAGTTGTTTTCCTGATGACCTGTCTGTGTTTTTTATTCCTTGGCCAGGGAGAAATCAAACTGCAGTCCGCCTCCCTCGCGGTTGCTGACGCGGATGCTGCCGCGATGGAGGATGACGGCGTTCTTGACGATGGCGAGCCCCAGGCCTGTGCCTCCGAGCGACCGGCTTCGCCCCTTGTCGACGCGGTAGAAGCGCTCGAAGAGGCGGGGCAGATGCTCCTCGGGCACGCCGCGGCCTGTGTCGGCGATGGTAAACTGCCAATAGTTGTCCTCGGCACGCGCCTTGACATAGACGGTCGTCTCCTCTCCCGCATAGGCCAGGGCGTTGTCGATGAGGTTGCGGAAGATACTGTAGAGCATGCTCCTCACGCCCCTCACCGTCAGCTCGGCTGGCAGAGAGACGAGGAGCCTCATCTGCCTTTGCTGAAACTGCAATGCCGTCTCCTGCTCGATCTCCCGGACCATCCGCGCGATGTCCACCGTCTCCTTGCCGTGGAGGTCCTTCACCTCGTCCATGACGTTGAGCGTCGAGATGTCGGCCAGCAGCGAGGAGAGACGCTGGCTCTGCGCGTAGCAGCGGTCGAAAAACATTTGGCGCGTCTTCTCGTCGATCGTGGGATGGTTGATGAGCGTCTCCAGGTAGCCCTGGATGCTCGCCACGGGCGTCTTCAGCTCGTGGGCGATGTTGTGGGTGAGCTGGCGTTTGAGTTCGTCCTGCTCCCTGCGCGTGCGCTGGTAGCGCTTATAGACCTTGATGATGCGCTCGGCGATGTCGCCCAGCTCGTCGTCGGGAAAGACCGCCAGGTCCTTGATGTCGAGCGACTCGTTGTGGTCGGCCCGCGAGGCGAAGAGCCGCAGTTTGGTGATGTTGTTGCCCAGTCGGCGCGTGAAGTTGTAGAGCAGGAGCGTCAGCAGCACGACGGCCCCCAGCGCAAACCAAAGATAGTTTTTGTCCGTGTTGAGCACGCTGGCGAGGTTGTCGTTGTAGGGCAGGGCGCTGCGGACGATGTAGCGGTGGGAGGGGAAATAGGTGGCGGAGTAGAAGAAAGCCTGCGGCACGGTGGCGCTCTTGCGCTCGATGGCGTGGCCGCTGCCGTCGTCGAGGGCCTGGCGCACCTCCTGGCGGTTGGCGTGGTTGTGGATGTGGCTCAGGTCCTTCTGCCACGTGTCGTAGAAGACCGTGCCGTCGGGGCGGATGAGCGTCACGCGCAGCCCCCTCATGTCGTTGTCGACGATGTAGCGGTCGATGAACGGTTTGATGTCCTTCGGCGACGAGGTGATGGCCTCGCTCATCTGCACGTTGAAGTCCTGGAGGCGCGCGTCGAGCACCGACACCTTGTAGTCCTTCTCCCGTCGCTGCTGATAGACGATGAAGGTGAAGGCAAAGAGCAGGAAGATGGAGAGCACTCCGAGGTAGAGGCGCATTCCCACGGGGATGCGGGTGCGCAGCGGCGCGAAGGGAGGAAGCCCCGTGGGCCCCAGGGCGGTCCCTTGCTGCGTAGTCCCTTGGTTGTTCCCTTGCGTAGTCTCTTGGTTGTTCTGTCTCATCCTTCCGTCTCCCATCATCCCGTCAGTTGGTCTTCACTTCAAATCCGTAGCCGAATCCCTGCCGCGTCACGATATGCTCGGCGTAGGCCTTCACCTTGCGGCGCAGCCGCGTGATGTTGACGTCCACGGTGCGGTCGAGCACGATCACGTCGTGGGGCCACACATGATTGATGAGCTGCTGGCGGCTCAGGATCTTCCCCCTGTTCTCCAGCATCATCAGGAGCAGCGAATACTCGATGCGCGTGAGCGCGACGTGCTCCCCATCGACCCACACCTCCTTGCGGTTGTCGTCGAGGACGAGCCCCTGGAAGCGGATCACGCCCTCCTCGTCCTGCGCCTCCTCGTCCTGCGACGTGCGGCGCAGCACCGCCTTGACACGGGCCAGCACCTCGCGCAGCGAGAAAGGCTTCGAGATGTAGTCGTCAGCGCCCAGGTTGAGGCCCTCCACGGTGTCGTCCTCCGTGTCGCGCGCGGTCAGAAAGATGATGGGCGTCTGCTTCGTCAGCGGGTTGTCCTTCACTCTTCTGGCCATCTCGAAACCCGACATCTCGCCCATCATCACGTCCAGCAGCAGCAGGTCGTAGGCGGCAATGTCCAGCGTCAGCGCCTCTTCGGCGGAGTAGGCCACGTCGGTCCGGTAGCCCTCCGCCTCCAGGTTGAACTGAAGAATCTCGCAGAGGTCGGCCTCGTCGTCGACCACCAGTATGCGATAATGCTTGTCTTCCATATTTGCGATATGTTCATGAATCGGGGGCAAAGTTAGGCAAAAAATGTGGAACGCGACGCGCTTTGCTGGTTACGATTTGATGACAACGAGTGGTGAGGCATAAAACGTCGGATGCTTGATTTATGACAAGAAGTAGGTATTTTTGTTAAAAAAACAAGTCGGTGACGTTTCGTTTCATGGAAAAAATGTACTTTTGTCGGCGAAAATTGTTTGCAGAATAACAAAAAGTTAATGACCTATGAAGAAAATCAGAGCCGCCGTAGTTGGCTACGGCAACATCGGACGTTACACGGTCGAGTCTCTTGAGGCTGCCCCCGATTTTGAGATTGCAGGCGTAGTACGCCGTCAGGGTGACAAGGACAAACCACTCGAACTGACCCCCTACGAGGTGGTCGACGACATCACGAAGCTCAAGGAGGTCGACGTGGCCTTCCTCTGCACGCCGACGCGCTCCTGCCCCGACTACGCCGAGCGTCTGGTGGCCTTGGGCATTAACACCGTCGATAGCTTCGACATCCACACCAGCATCCTCGAATACCGCACGCGACAGATGGAAAACTGCAAGAATGCGGGCCGCGTCAGCGTCATCGCCGCTGGATGGGACCCGGGAAGCGACTCCGTGGTGCGCGTGCTCCTGGAGGCACTCGCCCCGAAGGGCCTCACCTACACCAACTTCGGTCCGGGTATGTCGATGGGCCACAGCGTCGTGGCTCGCTCCAAGAAGGGCGTCAAGAACGCGCTCTCCATGACCATCCCCCTGGGCGAGGGCATCCATCGCCGCATGGTCTATGTGGAACTGGAGGATGGCTACACCGTGGCGCAGGTCGAGGCGGAACTCAAGGCTGACGACTACTTTGCCCACGACGAGCTCCACGTCTTCGCCGTGAAGTCGGTGGACGACGTACGCGATATGGGCCACGGCGTACACCTCACCCGCAAGGGCACGAGCGGCAAGACGCCCAACCAGCGCATGTCCTTCGACATGAGCATCAACAACCCGGCGCTCACGGCGCAGATCCTCGTCGGTGTGGCCCGCGCCTCCTTCCGACTGGCCCCGGGATGCTACACCCTGCCCGAGATACCGGTCATCGACCTGCTCCCGCAGTCGCGCGAGGAGGTGGTGGCTACCCTCGTGTAACTCGTATAAGCTATCGCGCTCTACGGGCGACCGTGTGACGGGCCACGGCCCATGCTGGCCATATCATCAACCCGAGGATCTCATGGAATCAACCCGAGGATCTCACGGAGCGCCAGTAGGACAGTTGGAATAAAGTCTCAAATCCCTCGTTTTGGCAAGAAAGTCGGTCGGCTTCTTCCCAAGATGAGGGATTTTGTTTACACATTTGCCCCGATTTGTGCACATCTTTGTCGTTTTTGTGCACAATGTTTGCCCATAACGGGGAAAATAACTACCTTTGCAGCGGTTCTTTTAGGATACATCACTCAGGTTGTTTCACGAATAGCGGTTTGGTGGAATACAAAACGGTGAAAAGACTGGAGGATAAGATAGAAATAAGAAAATAAGTAACACATACAGGATTTATGAGTTTAAAGATTGTTGTACTTGCCAAGCAAGTACCCGACACGAGAAACGTGGGCAAAGATGCGATGACGGCCGAAGGAACGGTGAATCGCGCCGCTTTGCCCGCCATCTTCAATCCCGAAGACCTTAATGCGCTGGAGCAGGCCTTGCGCCTCAAGGAGCAGCACCCGGGGAGCACGGTAGGCCTGCTGACGATGGGTCCTCCGCGCGCGGGCGAGATCATCCGCCAGGGATTGTACCGAGGTGCCGATACTGGCTGGCTGCTGACGGACCGCCTCTTCGCAGGTGCCGATACGCTGGCCACATCCTATGCACTGGCCACGGCCATCCAAAAGATTGGCGATGTGGATATCGTCATCGGTGGCCGACAGGCTATCGACGGCGACACGGCCCAGGTGGGCCCGCAGGTCGCACAGAAGCTGGGGCTCAACCAGGTGACCTATGCTGAGGAGATCCTCAAGGTGGAGGAGGGCAAGGCCACGATCCGCCGCCATATCGACGGAGGTGTGGAGACGGTGGAGACACCGCTGCCCGTCGTCGTCACCGTCAATGGATCGGCTGCCCCGTGCCGCCCGTGCAACGCCAAGCTCGTGATGAAGTACAAGTATGCCACCTGCCCCATGGAGCGCACGGGCGAGGAGCCCTGGAGCAAGCTCTATGAGGATCGCCCCTACCTGACGCTCCACCAGTGGAGCGTGGCCGATGTCGATGGCGACCCCTCACAGTGTGGTCTCAGCGGATCGCCCACCAAGGTCAAGGCCGTGAAGAACATCGTCTTCCAGGCCAAGGAGAGCAAGACGCTGACCGGCGAGGACAAGGATATCGAGAGCCTCGTAAGGGAATTGTTGGACGAAAAGATTATTGGCTAAGACAAACGACAAGATGAATAACGTATTTGTTTATTGCGAGATAGAGGGCACGAAGGTGGCCGAGGTGTCACAGGAGTTGCTCACCAAGGGCCGCAAACTGGCCAATCAGCAGGGTGTGGAGCTCCACGCCATCGTAGCCGGAAAGGACATCAAGGGAAAGGTCGAGGAGCAGATCCTGCCGTATGGTGTGGACAAACTGTTTGTCTTCGACGGCGAGGGTCTCTTCCCCTATACCTCCGCTCCCCATACCGACATCCTGGTCAACCTCTTCAAGGAGGAGCAGCCGCAGATCGCGCTGATGGGCGCCACGGTCATCGGACGCGACCTGGGGCCGCGCGTGTCGTCGTCGCTGACGAGCGGACTGACCGCCGACTGTACCGAACTGGAGATCGGCGACTTCGACGACCGCAAGGCCGGAAAGCACTATGATGGACTCCTCTATCAGATTCGTCCCGCCTTCGGTGGCAACATCGTCGCCACGATCGTCAATCCTGAGCACCGCCCGCAGATGGCCACGGTGCGTCCGGGCGTGATGCAGAAGGCGCTCTATGAGGGCAAGGCCAAGGGCGAGGTGGTCTATCCTGAGGTGGCCAAGTATGTGCCGGCAGAGGACTATGTCGTCAAGGTGCTCGACCGCCACGTCGAGGAGGCCAAGCACAACCTCAAGGGCGCGCCGATCGTCGTGGCTGGTGGCTACGGCGTGGGATCGAAGGAAAACTTCGACCTGCTCTTTGAGTTGGCCAACCTCCTGCATGGAGAGGTCGGCGCAAGCCGCGCGGCCGTGGACGCAGGATGGGCCGATAGCGATCGTCAAATCGGTCAGACTGGCATCACAGTCCACCCGAAGGTCTATATCGCCTGCGGTATCTCGGGACAGATCCAGCATATCGCTGGTATGCAGGACTCGGGCATCATCATCTCGGTCAACACCGACCCCGAGGCGCCCATCAACCGCATTGCCGACTATGTGATTACGGGCAGCGTAGAGGAGGTGGTTCCCAAGCTGATTAAATATTATAAGGAAAATACTAAGTAAAAAAGACCCCCTCATGCCGGGCTTCTAAGGGCCGGGCGGCAGGGAATTCATATTATGGCAAATTACTATACCGACCATCCGGAGATCGAGTTCCACCTCGATCACCCGTTGATGAAGCGCATCGTGGAGCTGAAGGAGAAGGGCTATGCTGACAAGGATCAGTTTGCCGACGCTCCCGTCTGCTACGAAGATGCGATAGAGAACTATAAGCGCGTGTTGGACATTACGGGCGACGTGGCCGCCAACATCATCGAGCCGAACAGTGAGTCGGTCGATTTGGAAGGTCCGCACCTCGTCGATGGACGCATGGTCTATGCGAGCAAGACGGTCGAGAATATCGACGCTACCTGCAAGGCGGGCCTGTGGGGTGTCTCCATGCCGCGTAAGTACGGTGGCCTGAACCTCCCCAATGTGGTCTTCTCCATGCTCTCCGAGGTCATCTCGGCGGCCGATGCGGGTTTCCAGAACATTTGGAGCCTGCAGAGCTGCATCGACACGCTCTATGAGTTTGGATCGGAGGAGCAGCGAGAGAAGTACATCCCCCGCGTCTGCGAGGGTGCCTCGATGTCCATGGACCTCACGGAGCCCGACGCTGGTAGCGATCTGCAGCGCGTCATGCTCAAGGCCACACAGGACGAGGACGGCACGTGGCGTCTGAACGGTGTGAAGCGATTCATCACCAATGGCGACTCTGATATCCACCTGGTGCTTGCCCGCTCTGAGGAGGGCACACACGACGGACGCGGCCTCTCGATGTTTATCTACGACAAGCAGAGTGGCGGCGTCACGGTGCGCCACATCGAGCACAAACTCGGTATCCACGGTTCGCCCACCTGCGAGCTGGTCTTCAAGAACGCCAAGGCGGAGCTCTGCGGAAGCACCCGCATGGGACTCATCAAGTATGTGATGGCGCTCATGAATGGTGCGCGCCTGGGCATTGCAGCCCAGAGCGTCGGCGTGGAGCAGGAGGCTTACAACGAGGGTCTCTCCTACGCCAAGGAGCGCATGCAGTTTGGCAAGAAGATCATCAGCTTCCCCGCCGTCTATGACATGCTCTCGCGCATGAAGGCCAAGCTCGACGCGGGTCGCTCCCTGCTCTATCAGACGGCACGCTATGTCGATCTCTACAAGGCACTGGAGGATATCGGCCGCGACCGCAAACTGACGCCCGAGGAGCGTCAGGAACTGAAGAAGTGGAACCGACTGGCTGATGCTTTCACGCCGCTGGCCAAGGGCATCAACTCCGAGTGGGCCAACCAGAACGCCTACGACGCCATCTCCATCCACGGTGGTTCGGGCTTCATCATGGAGTATAAGTCGCAGCGACTCTTCCGCGACGCGCGTATCTTCTCTATCTATGAGGGTACGACCCAGCTGCAGGTAGTGGCTGCCATCCGCTACATCACCAATGGCACCTACCTCAACATCATGAAGGAGATGCTGCAGGGTGAGGTCTCCGAGAGCCTCAAGCCGCTGCAGGAGCGTGTGTCCAAACTCGTGGCTACCTACGAGGCTTGCCTCGACAAGGTCAAGGCGGGCGCCAACCAGGACGAGCACGACTTCCTGGGCCGTCGTCTCTACGACATGACTGCCGACATCGTCGCTTCCCTGCTCATCCTCGACGACGCGACGCGTGCGCCGGAGTTGTTCGAGAAGAGTGCCAACGTCTTTGTGCGCATGGCCGAGGAGGAGGTGATGGGCAAGGCCGCCTATATCCAGGCCTTCCACGCCGACGACTTGAAGAACTTCGAAGCTTAATATTTGACATCCTTTCGTCCCCAATCGCATGGTGGACTCCCGCTTGTCTCATTCTATATAGGACTGTAGAAAGGACTATATAGGATATGGAGAAGGACTATATAGGACGCAACAAAGACTATATAGGATACAAGAAGGAAGATCATGCGCTTGGGGATTTCTTTTTTACTCTTAAACAATACAGATGGAGAATTTTATTGAAGTGAGAAATGTCACCAAGGCGTTCGACCGTCACGTCGCGCTCAGCGATGTGTCGCTGACCATGCGTCGTGGCCGCGTCTTCGGACTCCTTGGTCCCAACGGTGCGGGCAAGACCACCTTGATCCGTATCCTCAACCGCATCACTGCTCCCGACAGGGGCGAGGTGATCTTCGACGGACGGCAGATGCAGCCCGCCGACGTGGCCCGCATCGGCTATCTGCCCGAGGAGCGCGGACTCTATCGAAAGATGAAGGTGGGCGAGCAGGCGGTCTATTTGGCCCGACTCAAAGGGCTCACAAGGCGCGAGGCCGAGACCCGCCTCAAGGAGTGGTTTCGGAAGTTTGGCATCATGCCCTGGTGGAACCGCAAACTCGAAGAATTGTCCAAGGGAATGGCGCAGAAGGTGCAGTTTATCATCACCGTCCTCCACGAGCCCGACCTTCTCATCTTCGACGAGCCGTTCTCGGGCTTCGACCCGGTCAACGCCGAGCAACTCAAGCAGGAGATTCTCCAACTCAAGGAGAAGGGACACACCATCATCTTCTCGACCCACAACATGGCCAGCGTGGAGGAGATCTGCGACGACATAGCGCTCATCAACCACTCCGAGGTGGTGCTCAAGGGCGACATGAGGCAGATCAAGGAGGCTCACCGCACGGGCCTCTATGAGCTTCAGACGCCCGACGTGCTCTCTGTGGAGCCTGACAGCCCCTTTGACATAGTTCGCCAGGAGGAGCGCGCAGGTATCCACTCCTACTTGCTCAAGGCTCACGGCGACGCCACGGGCAACCAACTGGTCGGCTATCTGGCCGGCAAGGTGGAGGTGCGCGCTTTTGCCGAACAGATCCCGTCGATGAACGACATCTTCCTCCAGCTGATCGGCAAAGACGCGCAGTGGGCCGATGAGCAGATAGAAAACCGTCAGCAGTCGAAGGCGGAAGAAAGTGTGAATCCCTCCAGCAATCTTTACCCCCCCCCGCAACCATGAACAAAATATTGATTATCATCGAGCGCGAGTTTCTCAAGCGCATTCAGAAGAAGAGTTTCATCGTGCTCACCATCGTCTCGCCACTCATCATGGCCGCGCTCATCTTTGTGCCGCTTTGGCTCTCGTCGATCGAGAACGACGAGCAGCAGCACGTGGCCGTCATCGATCCCTCGGGACAATACTTCAAGGCGCTGAAGGAGACGGAGACCTTCCACTTCACGCTGGTGCCAAGTCTCAACAACGAGATGCGTAGCGAGGAATCTCCCTACGACGCCGTGGTGAGCATTCCCCGCGGACTGCTCGACAACAAGGCGAAGGTCTGTATCTATAGTAGGAAGGAGGTGCCTGTCAACTTGCTCTCCTACGTCCAGACGACCCTGGACGACCAGGTAAGGCAGCAGCGACTGAAAGCCTCGGGCATTGCCCAACTCGACAAGATCATCAGCGAGGTGGAAAAAGGTACGAAGGTGGAGACCGTGAAGTGGAACGATCAGGGCGACGAGACCATCTCCAGCGGTGTCGTAGCCATGGTGGTGGGATTCCTGTTCACGTTCCTCATCTATATGTTCGTCGTAGGCTATGGAGGCCAGGTGATGCAAAGCGTCATCGAGGAGAAGGCCAACCGCATCGTCGAACTGATGGTGAGCAGTGTCAAGCCTTTTGAACTGATGATGGGAAAGATTATTGGCGTGATGCTCGTAGGTCTCCTTCAAATGGCTATTTGGGCCATCCTGCTTGTGGTGATTCTCTCGGGCGTGTCCGTCTATTTCGGTATCAACGCCATGGACACGATGTCTGCTGCCAATCCTGCCGTGATGCAGGCGGCTCTGGCCCAGCCCAATGTCGAGGCGCAGGAGATGCTTTCTATGCTTGGCAACTTGCCTTTGGCCGAACTGGCCATCATGTTCCTGCTCATGTTTGTAGGAGGCTACCTCCTCTATGCGAGTTTCTTCGCTGCCACGGGAGCCAGTATCAACGAGCAGGAGGACAGTTCGCAGTTTGTCATTCCCGTCACGATGATCACCCTCTTCGGTCTTTACGCCGCCATGTACAGTGTCGAGAATACCGATGGTCCGCTGGCTTTCTGGACCTCTCTGTTTCCCCTGACCTCTCCCATCGTCATGATGGTGCGCATCCCCTTTGGCGTGCCCTTGTGGCAGGAATTGCTGAGCGTCGTCTTGCTCTACGCCACGGCCTTCTTTATGATTTGGGCTGGTGGCAAGATCTATCGTGTCGGCATCCTCATGTACGGCAAAAAGCCGAGCATGAAGGAGATCATCAAGTGGATGCGCTACAAATGATGGCGGACTGACAAAGTGGTTCTGTAAGATCAGTAATCAGTAAGCAACAAAGGCTGCGTGGTGTCGAAAGAAGACCAGCGCAGCCTTTTCTGTCTGTGGCGAGCAGCTTTCTATGGCAAGCAGCTTTCTGTGGCGAGCAGCTTCCTATGGCAAGTGGTTTGCTGTGGCGAGCGACTTGGCCGTATGTCTCTCAGAGATATTTCGCCCTGAGCACTTTGGGCAGTTTGCTGACGACCAGGTCGTGCGACTCCCTGATCCAGTCTCTTACCAGCGGTGTGGTCAATTGCTCATAATATACGTCGCTCCAATGCTTCTTGTTCCAATGGAAGGCTGGCGTCACCGCCTCATACTGCAGGCGCAACGTCTCGTTTCGATCGGGAGGCAATTTGCAGGCAAAGCGTGGCCCGCCCTTCCAGTCTTGTCCCTCTCTACCCAGCCAAAGGCACAGGAAGATTTTGCCTTCCACGCGGAAGGTGACATTGTCCTCACCAAACGGTTGGTCTTCGGTCACGCCTGGCAGCGAAAGCGCATAGCTCCTTACTTCTTCTATATTCATTTGCTCTCTGATTGTTTTGCTCTATAATTGTTTTGCTCTGTGATAATTTCTTGTTCGACTACAATCTCGACTACAATTTTTGAATGGATAATCGACAGCAATTACGACAGCAATCTCGACTGGAAATTTGGCTGCAAAAATAACGCCAATTCTCGTAGGACCAGCATTTGTCACGCAGCGTGCTTTGTCACTATTTTTTCTTTTAAAGACTTTTTGTTTGTAATTTCTATAGATTGTCGATATTTAGTTGTACCTTTGCCCCCCGAACGAACATCTAATCAATAGCAAATCATTATGGGAAAGAGAATAACCGACAAAGTGACATGGGTAGGCAAGATTGACTGGGAACTGAAGACCTTCCATGGCGACGAGCTTTCTACCCACAAGGGTACAAGCTACAATTCCTATTTGATCCGGGACGAGAAGACCGTCCTCATCGACACGGTATGGAATCCTTATGACCAGGAGTTTGTGGCCCATCTCAAGGAAGAGATCGACCTCCATGCAATCGATGCCATCGTGGTGAACCACAGCGAGAGCGACCATAGCGGTGCACTGCCCGTACTGATGCGCGAGATTCCTGATACGCCGATCTATTGCACGAAGAAGGCAGAGGGCATCTTGCGCGGACTGTATCATAAGGATTGGAACTTCCATAACGTGAAAACGGGCGACACGCTCTGCATCGGCGAGAACACGCTCACGTTTGTTGAGGCTCCGATGTGCCACTGGCCCGACACCATGGTGACCTATGCGGACAAGGAGGAAATCCTCTTTTCCAACGACGTCTTCGGACAGCACTACGCTACGGAGAGCCTCTACGACGACACGGTGAACCAGAAGGACCTGTTTGATGAGGCTGAGAAGTACTATGCCAACATCCTCAATATCTACAACCCGATGGTCAATCGCAAGGTGAAGGAAATAGTAGGCATGAACCTGCCTCTGAAGATGGTCGCTCCGTCCCACGGAGTCATCTGGACCAACCATATCGGCGAGATCGTAGAAAAGTATCTCCAGTGGTCAACCAACTATCAGGAGCATCAGATCACCATCATCTATGATACGATGTGGCAGAGCACGCGACGCATGGCCCAGGCCATTGCCGACGGCATCCGCGATTTCGACCCGACCGTCCGTGTGGTGTTGATGAACGCTGCCAAGGACGACAAGAACGACATTCTCGTCGAGGTGTTCCGCTCCAAGGCCATTATGGTGGGCAGCCCGACGGTCAATATGGGCATTACCTACGCCATTGCCGGACTCCTGGAAATGATCCACGGTATGAAGTGTAAGAACAAGAAGGCTGCGGCCTTTGGCTCCATTGGCTGGGGCGGCGGTGGCGAGAAGCGCATCCAGCAGCGATTGGAGGAAGCGGGCTTCGAGATTGCCGCCGAACCGGGCAAGCAGCTTTGGGCTCCCGACACGGAGGCTGAGCGCAAGTGGCGCGAATATGGCAAAGCCTTCGCCGCTGCCGTGCTTGGCGCGTAATAGTATAAAGAGGCTGTTATCCCAGCTATCATCTCAAAAGGCTGGCAAGGGAATTGGTCCCCTGCCAGCCTTTTGAGTGTCTTTGTGAGCAACGTGCCGCCGTCTTGTTCTTATATCTTGTTGATTTGTTCCTGGGTCAGCCCTGTAGCTTTCAACACTTGTGAGACAGGTATGCCAAGGGAAAGAAGGTTGCGCGCTATCTCCAAACTCTTTTCCAATTCACCTTCTGCTCTTCCTTCCGCTATTCCCTGAGCTCTTCCTTCTGCTCTTCCTTCCGCTATTCCTTGGGCTCTTCCTTCTGCTCTTCCTTCCTCTATCCCCTCTTCGTAGCCTTCGTAGTGGCTGGTATCAAAAATGCTTTTCATGTGTCGTATAGACTCCATGTGTCGAACGTACGCTCGCTTGTCATGGTCGGAGAGCGAGTCCACCCGTAAGCATTCGCGCGCCTCGGCAAGGCCTTCGGCCGTGGCCTTGTCGCTAATTTGTCCCGTTTTGAGAAATTCTATCCACTCGTCGAGTGGGGTAGTGGCCACTTTGTCAAAGTCGTTCACGCGCAGTATGTAGTATTCCGGAAACAGGTCGCCCGCCTCTTTTCTGCTCATAAGGCTCCGCTCATCGATACCGAAGAACTTCTTGTTCTGACGGACGGAGAGTTTGAGAATGTCATGTGGTTCATGCGCACCCCTAAATTCTGTCTTGCCGTGATACACATAGTCTTTGCCCTGGCCCAATTCGAAATAGACGATGTTGATGGAATAGACTTTACGCACCTTGTCGTAGGGGCTTCCCAGCCCAATATATTCCGTGATGGCCTTTGACACACCGTAGAGCATGCGGTGGAAATAGGTGAGCTCGCGGTTGTTCTGCACCTCTATGATGCAGAGTTCTCCGTTCTCGTTCTCTGCCAATATATCCACTCGGTTGTATTTGTCGGTCTCGTCCTCCTGGTTGCTCTCGCTCTCAAGAAACCGTTGTATCTTAAACTTCTTTCCTATCAATGAGGACAGAAATCCTTCCAACACCGCATGATTGGCCTTGTTGCGTAGCAGGCGTTTCATCGCCCAGTCGAACCGTATGTAGTTTTCTCCGATTATCGTCATGTTTCTTGTCGCTTTTGGTTTTCAGCCGCTAAAATACGATTTTCCATCGAATCCACCAAATGTTAGGCTACAAAAGTTGATAGCGGCCGTTTTGAAAAGTTATTTCCGCTACTCTAAATAAGTTATTTCCGCAACCCCAGATAAGTTACTTTCGCTCGGCCAAGCCATCGTCAAAGGGAAATTCTTCCCTTTTCCTTTGGCTTTGCGCTCGCTTATTCGTAACTTTGCAAAAATTTATAAGTGGGAAAAGAAATGGCGGAAGAAAACCATCGGATACTGCTTGACCAAATAGATTATCCAAGCGACTTGCGCAAACTGGAGGTGAAGGACCTGCCAGAGGTGTGTCGTGAGCTTCGCAGAAACATTATAGAAGAGGTGGCGGTCAACCCCGGCCACTTGGCTTCGAGCCTCGGTGTCGTGGAAATCACCGTGGCCGTACATTATGTGTTCAATACTCCCGACGACCGGATCGTCTGGGACGTAGGCCATCAGGCCTACGGCCACAAGATCCTGACCGGACGCCGTGAGCAGTTTAAGCTCAATCGGAAGTTGGGCGGACTTCGTCCGTTCCCGTCTCCTTTGGAGAGCGAGTACGACACGTTCACCTGCGGCCATGCTTCCAACTCCATCTCGGCGGCGCTGGGAATGGCCGTGGCGGCGAAGCTCGGCGGCAAAAAGACGGAAAACCGCCATGCTGTGGCGATCATTGGCGATGGTGCGATGAGTGGCGGACTAGCCTTTGAGGGACTCAACAATGTCTCCAGCCAGCCCAACGACCTGCTCATTATCCTCAACGACAATGACATGAGTATCGATCGGTCTGTGGGCGGTATGGAGAAATACCTGCTCAATCTGGACACGAACGAGACCTACAACCGTCTCCGCTTCAAAGCCAGCCAGTGGCTGCACGAGCGTGGCTACCTGAACGACGACCGGAGGAAAGGCATTATCCGACTGAACAATGCCCTGAAGAGTGCGTTGGCCCATCAGCAGAATATGTTTGAGGGGATGAACATCCGCTATTTTGGTCCTTACGACGGCAACGACGTAACGGTATTGGTGCGTATCCTCCGACAGATCAAGGATATGAAGGGGCCGAAGCTCCTCCATCTTCACACCAAGAAGGGCAAAGGCTATAAGCCTGCCGAGGAGAGCGCGACGATCTGGCATGCTCCAGGCAAGTTTGAACCCGAGACAGGCAAGCGGCTGAAGAGTGAATCCGCCGAACCGCAGCCACCAAAGTTTCAGGATGTGTTTGGCGAGACGCTGCTGGAACTGGCGCGCCAAAACGACCGCATCGTGGGTGTTACCCCAGCCATGCCCAGTGGTAGCTCGCTCTCCATATTGATGAACGAGATGCCGACCCGCGCCTTCGATGTGGGAATAGCCGAAGGCCATGCTGTCACCTTCTCAGCCGGTATGGCCAAGGACGGGTTGTTGCCGTTCTGTGCTATATATAGTGCGTTTTCGCAGCGAGCCTACGACAGCATCATCCATGACCTCTCGATCCTCAACCTGCCCGTTGTGCTCTGCCTGGACCGATCCGGACTAGTCGGCGAAGACGGCGCGACCCATCACGGTGCGTTCGACATGGCCGCCCTTCGTCCTGTCCCCAATCTCACGATAGCCTCTCCGATGGACGAGCGCGAGTTGCGGCGGTTGATGTTCACGGCTCAGTTGCCCGACAAGGGATCCTTCGTCATCCGCTATCCGCGCGGCCGTGGTGTGCTGACAGACTGGCGCTGCCCGCTCACGGAGGTAGAGGTGGGTACGGGCCGCAGACTGACCGAGGGCGATCCGAAGCCCGGCGACGTGGCCGTGCTGACCATCGGCCCTGTGGGCAATGATGTGCAGCGTGTCATCCAGACGCTGGCCGAGGAAGGCAATCCCCAGCATCACACGATCTTCCATTATGACATGCGCTTCCTCAAGCCGCTCGACGAGCGCATACTGCAGGAGGTGGGCAGTCGTTTTGATCGTGTTGTCACCATCGAGGACGGTATCCGCACGGGCGGTATGGGGTCGGCCGTACTGGAGTGGATGAGCGACCACGGTTTTGCCCCACGCATGACGCGCCTCGGTATGCCTGACCGTTTCGTCGAGCAGGGCACGGTCGGCCAGTTGCGCCACCTCTGTGGCTACGGCTATGAGGACATTAAGGAATTGTTGAGTAAGGAATAAATCAAGTATGAGGATAATTATAGCAGGCGCATTCGCCATCGGGTCGTATCTTGCCAAGTTGCTCTCGCGCAATAAGCAGGAGGTAGTGCTCATGGATCAGGACGAGGAGAAACTGGGCAAGCTGGCCATTGATTATGATCTGCTCACCATGCACGCCTCGGCCACCAGCATCCGTAGTCTGAAAGAGGCAAGGGTGGAGGATACTGACCTCTTCATCGCCGTCACGCCCGATGAGAGCTATAATATGACGGCATGTGGACTGGCGAAGGCGCTGGGTGCGAAGAAGACCGTTGCCAAGATCGACAGTTCGGAGTATGTGGATCCGCAGAACAAGGAACTCTTCCACGAAATGGGCATCAGCAGCATCATCTATCCCGAGATGCTGGCTGCCCGCGACATCATCAACGGTCTGAAAATGTCGTGGGTGCGGCAGCGATGGGATGTCCACGACGGTGCGTTGGTGATGCTGGGTATCAAGCTCCGCGAGACCTGCAAGGTGCTCGACAAGCCGCTCCATGAGATCTCGGGACCCGACGACCCCTTCCACGTAGTGGCCATACGCCGTCGCGGCGACACGATCATCCCGCGAGGAAGCGACGTGCTGAAGCTCTACGACCTCGCCTACTTTATGACCACACGCAACTACATCCCCTATATCCGCCGCGTGGTGGGCAAGGAACACTACGTGGATGTGAAGAACGTGATGGTGATGGGTGGTGGATCCACCGCAGTCCGCGCCATTCGCCAAATGCCGGAATACATGCAGGTGAAGGTCATCGAGAAGAGCGTGGAGCGATGTGAGGCCCTCAACAGTAAGTTTGACGATGATATCCTCGTCATCAATGGCGACGGTCGCGACCTTTCGCTGCTGAGCGAGGAGGGAATCCGCTCTACTCAGGCCTTTGTCGCATTGACAGGGAAGGCTGAGACCAATATTTTGGCCTGTCTGATGGCCAAGCGCATGGGAGTGAGAAAGACGGTGGCGATGGTGGAGAACGTCGATTACGCCTATATGGCGGAGAGCCTTGATATAGGTACGATCATCAACAAGCGCGCCATTGCTGCCAGCCACATCTATCAGATGATGCTCGACGCCAATGTCCACAACGTGCGCTTCCTCATGTCGGCAGACGCAGATGTGGCTGAGTTTGTGCCTGTGCAGGGGTCGAAGGTGACGCGCCGTCCCGTCAAGGACTTGGGACTGCCCAAAGGAATGACCATCGGTGGACTGGTGCGCAACGGCGAGGGAATGCTCGTCTCGGGCAACACGCAGATCGAGGCAGGCGATAGTGTGGTGGTGTTCTGCCATAACGTCAGCGTCAAGAAGTTGGAGGGACTTTTCAACTGACCTCCTGCTTGTACTGACAATTAGCGTTCGGACAATAGTGCTGGCAATAAGTGTGCTGGCAATAAGTATAGTGACAATAGTGTACAGACAATTAGCATAGTGACAAAAAGCGCGATATGCTCAATACCAAACTTATTTCCAAAATCTTCGGATCGTTGCTGCTCATCGAGGCGCTGCTTATGTCCTGTAGCCTGGGGGTGGCCCTCTACTATGGCGGCAGCGACGTTATGCCCTTCACGTGGAGTGTCGTCGTGCTTATAGCCGCTGGTGTAGCTTTCCGCCTGCTGGGCCTCAAGGCTTCCAATGCGCTGAGCAGATGCGATGCCTATTTCGTGGTGACGACCGTCTGGGTGCTCTTCACGATCTTTGGCATGATGCCTTTCTTGATAGGCGGCTATCTCCATTCGGTGACGGACGCCTTCTTTGAGACCATATCGGGATTTACGACGACGGGAGCTACCATCATCGACTATCCTGAACGGCTTCCACGTGGCCTGCTCTTCTGGCGTTCCATCACCCAGTGGATTGGTGGTCTGGGTATTGTCTTTTTCACGATAGCCATCCTGCCCTCGTTTGTCGGTGGGTCTACGCGCGTCTTTGCTGCCGAGGCCACAGGTCCAATCGTCACCAAGCTCCACCCCAAGCTCAGCACGGGAGCCAAATGGATTTGGGCGGTCTATGCCGTGCTGACCATCTCCTGCTTCCTTTCTTATAAACTATGCGGTATGAGCTGGTTTGATGCCATCAACTACGCCTTCACCAGTACGGCCACAGGAGGTTTCGCCACGGAGAGCGGATCCATTGCCACCTTCCGCTCCCCTGCAGAGGAATATGTCTGTACGCTCTTCTGCTTCCTTTCGGGCGTCAATTTCACGATGCTCTATGCTGCCGTGGCCCGCTTTCGCATAAAACAGCTCTTCCGCAACAACGAGTTTCGCTTCTATCTCTTCGTCGTCACCTCCTGCACCTTGTTTGTCATGGTGGAACTGATGTGGCACAACCACTACGACCTGGAGCGCGCCTTCCGCAGTGGTGTCTTCCAGGTGGTCTCCTTCATCACGACCACGGGCCTCTTCAGCGATGACGCTTCCAAATGGCCCCATGTCACGTGGTTTGCTCTCATCCTCTGTATGGTTGTCGGCGGTTGCTCTGGTTCGACGAGTGGAGGCATGAAGAGTATTCGCGCGGTGATGATCCTGAAGATCATCCGCAATGAGTTTCGCCAGATTCTCCATCCCAATGCCGTCTTGCCTCTCAATGTCGATGGGCACAACGTCCCCCAGTCGAAGCGCGTCACGCTCTTGGCCTTTGTCGGACTCTATCTGATCCTGGCCTTCCTTCTGGGATTTGCCATGATGGCGTGTGGCGTTGATTCTACCAACTCCTTCACTATTGCCATCAGTAGTATGGGCAATGTGGGCCCGACCCTGGGCCTTGAGATTGGTCCGACGATGTCGTGGGCACAGTTGCCCGATGTGGCGAAGTGGATCTGTGCGTTTCTGATGCTGGTGGGACGTCTCGAACTCTTCACCGTCCTCGTGCTCTTCACCAAGGCATTCTGGAAAGATAACTAACGGGTGTTTTTGGAGAGATAATTAACAGGGTCCAGGTTGACCTCCTCTTGATTCTACGACTCTTCTTGTTCCGATGACATCACCTTCTGCCGCTTCTCCCGCCGCCTCTGCGCCCCGTCTGCTTTGGATCGACCTTCTGCGTGGATTCTTGATGCTTGCCATCATCTTCGACCACACCGAGATCTGCTTCACGGGCGATAATATCGTTCCCTACCGGATGTACGTCCCCGACGTGCTGATGGCCTTCTTCTTTCTTTCGGGCTATCTCTTCTATCGTCCAGAGGGTTTCCGCCTGCGGCATAAGCTGCACTCGTGGCTGCGCGGAGTGCTCATGCCTTATTTTATCTTCACGAGTGCCCTGGCGCTTCCCAAGGCTTGGCTTCATGGAGCCGACGGATCGCTGTCAGACCTGCTGCTGACCATCCTCACGGGCCAAGGATCATGGTTTATTGCCTCCTTGGCCGTTGCCGAGCTCCTCTTCTGTTTCCTCCTGTGGCTGTCGTGTGCGCGTTGGCGCTGGCTGGCCGGAGCTGGGCTTTTCGCCGTAGCCCTGGCCTATGGCTTCGGTACGCGTCGTCTGGCTTTTGAGGCCAACTGGTGGCACGTGAATGAAGCCGTCGTGGCCTTGCCCTCCCTTCTCCTGGGCTATATGGTCCATCGTTTCGATAGCCTCGGGACGCGCTGGCGACTTGGCCTTTTCGCTCTGCTGTTGGTGCTCTCCTTGCCTGTCAATGTCCTTGTGGCGAGTTCTTCGTGGCCTTCTGTCTTGGTAGGCGCGCTCGTTCTTCCCCGCCTGTTTCTCGTCAAGAACGCGCTCTCCGTGCTCCTCCTCTATCTCCTCTTCACGATCTCGCAGCGCGACGGCGTGCGGTGGGTGGAGCAGATGCCTCGCTGGCTTGCCGCGATGGTGTCCTGGACAGGACGCCGATCCATCGTCTATTATTTCTTCAGTAGTGGCATTCCCACAGCCCTTACCGCCGTCTTTTCCCGCCTCGGCTACACCTACCGTGGTTGCTATGCCGAAGTCCTGGTGGTCTTTCTTCTTAATTTTCTTCTCATCACCTTCGTCACATGGGCCATCTATCGCTACCTGCCGTGGACCACAGGCCGCAGGAAGCCGAACGGATAAGCATGGGAACGTGAGAAACCTATTGCCCCCAAGCTCCAAGGAAAGCCCAATGGACAAGGGGAAAGATGAAGGATCTGGGGAGGCCCAATGGACAAAGGAAACATGATGGGCAAAGGGAAATGATGGGCAAAAGGAATGCTGATGGACATGAAAAAACGTGTCCAGCCCAAGGCCGGACACGTTCCCATTAATCTCATTTAAACTATGTTGGAAGCCCGCTTGCCAGGTTTGTCCCAGTAGGCTTCCTTTGTTGGCTTTACGATTTCTGACTTAGATGTCGAGCAGATTGATAGCCACACGGAAGTAGCCCTTGTTGGCCTCCGGGTTCCACATCATCTGCGAGGTGATCGGGAGGTTGGCCTTGCCCACCTTGAGCTTGTAGGTGCAGCCCAGGCGCACGTCGTTGACTCCAGCCGACTTGCCATAGAACGTGGCACCGTCGTTCTCGTCATAGTTGCTGAGGGCGAAGTTGCCACCCACGCTGGCATCCACCTTCCAGTTGTCGTCCTCGTAGACGGTGTAGGCAGCCTGCACGAAAGTAGAGTAGATGTTCTGCTTGTTGAGGTTGCCACGGTCGCGGCCGGCCAGTACGGTAGCCCAGCTCAGTGAGAGCGGCAGACCATGCTGCGCGAAGTTGTAGCTGATGGCAGCGTCGAGGAAGTGGCCCGTCGTGCGAGCATCATAGTTGAAGTAGCGATACTGCTTGTCGTTGGCATAGATGCCGTCGGAGAAGTTGTAGATGTCCCACACGGCTACGCTGAAACCTCCGATGGTGTAGCTTGCGTAGATGTCGGCCTCCTTGTAGTCGCCGTCCACCTGCATACCACCCCATGCGCCGAGGCGGAAGTGGTTGTTGTTGTCGGAGATGGCAAACTCGTTGTTGAAGGTCAGGCCCTTGGAAACCTCGAGTCCGCGCCACAGGTGTGAGGTCTCGAGACCAGCATTGTAGTGGAGCTTCTGAGCATTGATCGTTGTCGGGAGGGCGAGTGCTGCCAGCACGAACATACCCTTAAATATAGACTTCATCATAATGTTTGCTTTTTTCTTTACGGTTGAATGATTTTCTTTGCTATGGGATTAGCAGAAGTGATACAGTGAGGCCACGAGGGCAGCGAGTACAGCACCAGCGATCGGGCCGAGTACAGGCACCCATGAGTATCCCCAGCCACTGTCTCTCTTGCCCTTCATGGGCAGGATGGCGTGGGCGATACGCGGTGAGAGGTCACGAGCGGGGTTCATGGCGTAGCCAGTCACACCACCGAGCGACATACCGATGGAGACGATGACCATCGTCACAGGCCATGCGCTACTAGCGCCGATGTTGACCACGTCTGAGCCGTAGGTGCCAAAGCAGATGATCAGCAGCACGAGCACGAAGGTGCAGATCACCTCCTGGAGGAAGTTGAGCGGCTTGTTGTCGATGGCCGGCATGGTGCAGAACGTGCCGAGCTTGCCGTCAGGATCGTCCGTAGCATCGAAATGATCCTTATACATGATCCATACCAGAATGGCACCGACGAAACCGCCGATCATTTGGGCAACCGAGTAGGGCAATACATTTTCCCAAGGGAACAAGCCAGCGGCAGCCAATCCGATGGAGACGGCCGGATTGAGGTGAGCACCCGAGGCGTGGGCCACGAAGACACCCGCCATGACGGCGAGACCCCATCCGAGCGTGATGACAATCCAGCCACCACCCTGACCTTTACTCTTATTCAGTCCCATACAAGCGCAGACACCATCACCGAGGAGGACCAAGATCAGCGTACCCAAGAATTCGAGGGCGCAGTTGTAAAGCAATGTAGAATCCATAATTTCGTTTTTTTGTGTAGTTGATAAATGTTGTTTTTGTCAAATGATGCAAGAATACCGGCCCCCTCCCTTTGCTAACGATTCGTCGGGAGGGAGCCCGTATGTGTGAGTGTGGTTTACTTGCGGCTCAGCGTGCGCTGGATCGCATCCTTCCAGCCCTTCTTGGCCTCTTCTATCTCGGTCGTTTCGCCAGCCGGCTCAAAGGTGCGCTCCACCTGCCACTGCTTCTTCACCTCGTCGATGTCCTTCCAGAAGCCCACAGCGAGACCAGCGAGATAGGCAGCACCCAGGGCGGTGGTTTCCGTGATCTTCGGACGGATCACGTTAATACCCAGCAGGTTGGCCTGATACTGCATCAGCAGGTTGTTGCGGCTTGCACCACCATCTACCTTCAGCTCCGTGAGCGGGGCGTTGAGGTCGCGAGACATGGCCTGTGCAATGTCATAGGTCTGGAAAGCAATGCCGTCGAGGGCAGCACGGGCGATGTGAGCCGCCGTTGTGCCACGGGTGATACCCGTAATAGTGCCGCGGGCGTAGGCATCCCAGTAGGGCGCAGCCAGACCCGTCAGAGCCGGGACAAAGCGGACACCACCGCTATCGGGTACGGTAGAAGCCAGCGTCTCCACGTCGGACGACTTCTGGATGATGCCCAGTCCGTCGCGCAGCCACTGCACGACCGAACCGCCGACATAGATAGATCCCTCCAGTGCGTAGTTCACCTGGTCGCCGATCTTCCAGGCCACAGTGGTGAGCAGGTTGTTTTTCGACATGACCGGCTTGTCGCCCGTGTTGAGCATGACGAAGCAGCCCGTGCCATAGGTGTTCTTGATGGCACCCGGCTCCAGACACATCTGTCCGAAGAGGGCCGCCTGCTGATCGCCAGCGATACCGGCGATGGGCACCTCGTGGGCGAAGATCGTGGTCTTGGTGTGGCCATAGACCTCCGAGCTTGACTTCACCTCCGGCATCATGGAAGCCGGAATGTCGAGCAACTTCAGCAGCTCCTCATCCCACTTTAGGTCGTGGATGTTGAAGAGCATCGTGCGGCTGGCGTTGGTCACGTCCGTCACGTGCACCTGTCCGCGGGTCAGACGCCACACGAGCCATGTGTCGATGTTGCCGAAGCGGAGCTTGCCCTTCTCGGCGCGCTCGCGGGCTCCGGGCACGTTGTCGAGGATCCACTTGATCTTCGTGCCTGAGAAATAGGCGTCGATGATCAGACCTGTCTTCTCGCGAATTCTGTCCACCAATCCCTGCGCCTTGAGCTTGTCACAGTACTCAGCCGTACGGCGGTCCTGCCATACGATGGCGTTGTAGATCGGCTCGTCGGTGTCGATGTCCCATACCACGGTGGTCTCGCGCTGGTTGGTGATACCGATGGCGGCGATGTCCTTGCCGTTGATGTCGATGGCCGAGATGGCCTCGGCGATGACGGCAGCCTCAGACGACCAGATCTCGTTGGGGTTGTGCTCCACCCATCCCGGCTGCGGGAAATGCTGTGTGAACTCCTTCTGAGCTACGGAGCAGATCTGACCGTTGTGGTCGAAGACGATGGCGCGAGAACTGGTTGTTCCCTGGTCAAGTGCCAAAATGTAATTTCCCATAATCAATGTACTTTAGTTATTTGTGTAATTGTAAAAAGCTCTGTTTTAGAGGGCAACTTTTATGCCTTGTTGAGACGTCGCGTCTCTTCCACGTCGAGTGCCTCAGCGATGGTGGAGATGGGATTCTTCACCTTTCTCGAGGTTGACATTTCGATCTGCCACTTGCAGGTCTCGCAGTCGGTCGATACGAAGTCGGGCTTCAGTTCCTCTATCTGCTTGAAGAGCGGCGCTCCGATAGCCTGGCTTCGCTTGTAGTTCTCCTTCTTGAATCCGTAGGTGCCCGAGATGCCGCAGCAGTTGCTGTCGAGCAGCGTCAGTTCCACGCCCGGGATCATGCGGAGCAGTTCCGTGGAGTAGATTGCCCAGCCCATGCGCTCCATGTGGCAAGCCGTGTGGTAGGCCAACTTCTGGTGGAAGTCCTTGCGGAAGGCCAGTTTGATCTTGCCCGACTCCACCATGCGGTAGAGCCATCTGGTGGCCAGCGAGAGATGCGGCGCCACGTCGTCGTTGTCAATCTTGAGCAAGTTCTTATACTCGTCGCGCATCGTGAACGTACAGGTCGAGCTGGTCGTGAGCACGTCGTCGCCCGCGGCGATGGCCTTGCGCATGGAAGACATGTTGAGTTCTCCCTGCTTCTTGGCCTGGTCGCTCAGTCCGTTGGCTACGAGTGCCACACCGCAGCACTTCTCCTTCTCCAGCAGGCGCACGCCATAGCCGCAGGCGTTGAGGATCTTCAGCAGATCTTTCGACAGTTGCGGGAAGTTGTAGTTGGCGTAGCAGCCGTGGAAGTAGGCCACGTGCTTCTTGTATGCCTCCTGCTCTGCCGCGTGCTTCTTGTACCACTGCTCGAAGGTCTGGAACGAGTAGGACGGGAAGGTGCGGTGCTTGTCGATTTTCAGCACGCTGTCCATGACCGCCTTCACCGGCTTCAGTCCCAGGGCGAAATTGGTGATGGGTGCGAAGTTGTGGGCCAGCGTTCCGACGAAGTCCGTGTTGGCCAGCATGCGGTCGCGCAGCGAAGGCTTGGCCGTGCTATATTTGATGCGCGCCTCCTGTATGAGGTCGGCTATCTTGACGTTCTCCGGGCAAGCCACCTCGCAGCGCTTGCAGTTGAGGCACAATTTCAGTTTCTCGTCGAAGAACTGTGCCCCCTTCAGGCGGTAGCGTTCGTTGTCCGGACCCGACTGTTTCGGTCCGGGATAGTTTGGCTCTACCGCCGACACCGGGCAGTAGACCGTGCAAATGGAGCACTTCAGGCACTGCTCGAAGTTGTGTGTGCTCTTGCTTTCCTTCTGTATCTGTATGGATTTTGCTTCTGCCATGATATTTTTCTATTTACTAAGAATGTTGTGTGCGACCTCCAGGGCTGTGAGCATGGCCACACCCGTCGCGTCATCCAGTTTGATAGAGTTGTGTCCGCCGAGCACCGATCCTGCTGCGTAGAGGTTTTCGATGGTCTTTCCGTCGATCGTCGCGTGGAGCTTCTCGTCGGTCTTCACGCCGAAGGCCATGTAGGGCTGCGCGTCGAAGACATAGTCGGCGTGCCAGTCGGCACGGTTTTTCTCTGCCAGGACATCGAGTCCGAACACTGGCTCGTAGATGCCCTCGTAGTTGCTTCTCAGTCCGCGGCTCTGGAACGATCCCGAGCAGAGCACGTAGTGGTCGGCCAGGAGCAGTTCGTCGGCGAGGTTCTCCGTCTCGATGGAGGCCACCTTGGAGCCTACGATCTTGCCGTTCTTGACCGTGTCGCTGCGGAAGTAGCGGCCGCCGAGCTGCTGCAGGCGCTTGATCAGCTGCATTTGGATATGCGTGCCCGGCACCGAGGGCGGCATGGTCGCCACAAACTCAATGGGCTTGCGGACCAATTTGCGCAGGCGGGCGATGGTCTCGGCCTGCTGCGTCAGTCCCAGCACGGCGGGCAGAAGAATCACCTCTCCCGAGGCGTTGAGCGAGTTGATAGCCTCAGCCACCTCGGCAAGGTGCTCGTAGTCGCTCAGATACTTGGCGATGTTGGTGGCACGCAACTCACAAGGCGTGTGGCGTGCAAAGTCGAGCGTATCGGTGGCAAACTCCTTCAGTTCCACCTCCACCTTGAGTCGGCGCAGGTTGTCCACTAGAAACTCCGTGGGCAGGTCGAGGTAGCCACGGATGTTGGCCACCGTCACCTTCTTGTATGGCAGTTTGTCAGCCTCCTGGCTCGTCACCAGTCCTTCCATCGTGAGCCATGCCGGCTTCGTCAGTCCGATGGGAGTCAAGCGGAAGTGGTTGGCCTTGGCCTCCCCCTTCATCTTCAGTCCCGCCTCGGCCAGCAGCTGTGCGGCCTCCGCGGCCCGTGCGGCCTTGTCGCCGACGCGATGGTAGGGGTGTGTGGCGGGCAGTTGCTCCATCGCCTCCAGCGGACTGGCCACGGTGTTACCCTCCGTGTCATAGCCCAAAAGGCTGATGGAACCCGAGTTGAAATGCAGGGTGCTCTGTCCTGCTCCGATGACGGCCACGCGCTGGCCGCCCTTTGCCAAGGCGATGCCGCAGGTCAGTCCCGACAGTCCGCCTCCTATAATGATTGTATCGTATCTCATCGTGCTACCTCCTTGTTGTTTCCGGCCACGCGGTTGATGCCGCAGAGACCCTCATAGATCATGGATGTGAGTTGTGCCTCGGCCAGCGTGTCGCCCCAGGCCACGGGCTGCATGCCCTTCCAGCGCTCGGCGATAAAGGACGCCAGGTCGCGCTGAGCCTCCTCGGCTTTCATCTTGGCCACGCGACAGAGCACGTTGGCTCCTCTGCAGGCGCAGAGCTCTCCCTGGCACGTTCCCATGCCCAGGCGGGTGCGGCGGCGGAGGTTGATGAGGTTGTGGACGTGCAGTTTCTCGGCGGCAAACTTCACCTCGCCGATCGTCACGTCCTCACACTCGCAGACCAGCGCGTCGTCGATGCTGTTGCCCGTCGGCACGTCCTTGGTCATCGTGCCGTGGCGTCCCTCAGCGGCGTAGAGGCTCACGGTCTGTGCGTTCTTGCTCGTCGTGTGCTCCGGCAGCGGCTCTTCGCTTCCGGGCAGCGGCGTGGTGGCCGTCTCGCACTTCTTGTCCACGCCCAGCTTCTTGCAAGCCAAATCCGTAGCCACTTCGGCCATCATGCGGTAGGTCATCATCTTGCCACCCGTGATGGTGATGAATCCCTCCAAACCGTCTCGTGTGGCGTGGTCGAGCAGCACGATGCCGCGGCTGATGGATCGGCCCGAGGGGTCGTTGTCGGCTGCCACGAGGGGACGCACGCCGCAGTAGGCGCGGATCACGCGGGTGGAGGCGCAAGCGGGAGCCAGGTCGATGGCGCCGCGCTCCAGGATATCTACTTCCTCCTGGGTGATCTTGAGGTCGTCCACCGTCTCAAACGGCACGCGGTCGCTCGTCGTTCCGATGACGCAGACCGTGTCGTCCGGCACGAGAATATCGGCGTTGGCCGGCTTGCGGCAGCGGTTGATCACCATGTTGTTGACGCGGTGCCCGAAGATGAGCAGTGTGCCCTTGGCCGGAAACATATTGACCGTGACGCCAGCGAGCTTGGCCACCTCGTGCCCCCAGATACCAGCAGCGTTGATGACCAAACGGGCGTGTACGTCCTGCTCCTCGCCGTTGCGGTTGTTGCGCAGGTGTACACCCACCACGCGTCCGTTCTCGATCAGCAGGCTCAGGGCCTCGTGATACGTCAGCGTGTCGGCGCCATGACGTCGCGCGTCGATGATGTTGGCCGTAGTCAGGCGGAAGGGGTCTATCGAGGCGTCGGGCACGCGTACCGCACCGATCAGATCGGGATTGACAGCGGGCTCGATGCGGCGTGCCTCCTCTGGGGAGATGACGTCTGCGCGGATGCCCGCCTTGCGGCAAGACTCTACGAAAGTGGCCTGATAGTTGAGGTCGTCCTCAGGCAGTGTGATGAAGAGACCGTCGGTCTCATCGACGCAGTGGCGCGCTATCTTGCGCAGCGTCATGTTTTCCTGAATACATTCCTTGGCCGACTCGCCATCCGTCACGGCATAGCGTGCTCCGCTATGCAGTAGACCGTGGTTGCGTCCTGTGGCTCCATTGGTGAAGTCATACTTCTCGACGAGCAGCATGCGCAGGCCTCGCATCGCGCAGTCTCGTGCTGTGCCGGCTCCTGTAATGCCGCCGCCGATGATGATGACATCATACTCTTGTTTCTTGTTTCTATCCATTGTCGTGTGGTTTAGGTCTCCTAAACTCCTTGTTTTTGTTGTATTCTAATCTTGGTTCATGCAGGTCTTGTGGTTTGATTCGGCAGATTCTTGCATGATTGCAGTCTCTTTCTTATCGAAACCCAACCTTCGTTTTTGCAGTACAAAGTTAGGAATATTTTCCAAAACGGCCCAAATAAATTAACTGTAATTAACAAAAAGATTTCGATTTGTCTTTACTTTGCTTCCGTTTCAACGATTGTTCGAAATCGACAAGTGTAAACTGTGGAATGTATGTTTTGGTGTTTTCTTGCCCCGTAATGCGCATTTGTATGCGAAAATCACCTGTTTTGGCTGACATTTTGCAAAGTTGTCGCTTTCTTTTGGGAATAACACACAAATGAAATTATTTTCTCTATAATTGTTATAAACACGCCTTTTTGGCGATGAAAACACAAAATATAGAAGAAATGAGACGCTTCGCCGAGCCATGAGTAGCTCCGGGCTTGGCGGCTGCTGCCCATGGCGGGTGGCGAAACGTCTCTTGGGTCTTGTTTTGACGACTACGAAATCCTTAACGGCATGATGACATTACGGCATGATGACATTACGGCATGATGACGCTTATGCTACGACGACGTTCGTCGTCAGTTTTCTATAGACTCCCTTGTCTATCCTTTCGACCAAGCCCTGTCGCTCCCATCGGCAGAGCATGGAGATGACCCTGGCCCGGGCCACGTCAAATCCTCTTGTGCTGACCGTGGTGCAGTAGGCATCCTCCGTGTTGAAGTGTTCGCCCAGTTGCTCAAAGATGGTGTCGTTTTTGGTTTTGCGGCTGCGCAGTTTTGCCTTCGGTGCATAGGCAGCCGATCGAAACGCCATCTCGATGCGCTCTTTGAAGAAGTACATCGCATTGTCGATCATGTAGTCGGCCAGCACGTCAAAGGCTGCGAGCATCTGCGGCGTCTGCTGGCGCAGGATCAGCTTCTGCCACAGCGTGGGGTCTCCCTTGAGCCGCGTCTCCGCCCCCTGCATTCCGTAGCTGTTGATGAGCCGCTCGGCCACGCGGCAGAGCATCAGACAGGTCATCATGCGCATGGCCGTGGGGCAGGTGCGGAAGCGCTGGCGCGCCAGCGTCTTGTCGTCGTTCTTGATGCTCTCCAGTCGGATCTGCTCCAACCACTGGCGCCCCCGCTTCTCCAGCAGGGGCAGCCTGACGTCGCCGCTCATGAGCGGCAGCAGATGGGCCACCTGCTGTATCTTCGTCTCCTGGTCCTCCGTCAGACGGTAGAGGCTCTCCGAGAGCGGCGAGAAGGTGTTGTCGGGCGTGCGTGCCAGGGCCAGTCGGCTCTGAAAGCCGTCCGTATAGTTGGTCACGACACGATAGAGCGCGTCGGGCGTGCCACACATCACGACGTTCCACAGCAGTTTGTCGATGTGCACGTTGACGGCCTCGGCCGACTTCGCCTCGCGGTCGTAGGGCGTGCCGTCGTAGGCCTGTCGCAGCATGACGGAGAAGTCGCTCATCGCCGTGCGCCACTTCTGCGAGACGGTGTCGGCCTCGGGTGTGAAGGAGAAGGCGTGCTTGCCCTGGGTGTTGGCCAGACGGTCGGCCAGGTTGGCCACGGTGGTGTTGAGCGTCAGGCAGCGCACGGGATACTTCGGGTCCTCGGGCTGCTCCTTCTTGTTCTTGGCCGCCCGCTTTCGTGCGCGCCATTCCTCCTCGGCCTGCAGATAGCCCTTGTCCACCATTTTCACCTCCGCGAGCCAGGCCGCCACGATGGGGTCGAGACTGCCCTTGCCCGAGGCGAAGTCGCCGGCGATGTAGCTGATGAGGTTGAGCTGCGAGGGCTTGCCGTGGATCAACACGCGCACGCCCGTGGCGAGCATGCCGATGGCCGGCGTGATGGCGAAGATGGCGGGCATGGCGAGGTGTGGGCCCACGGCGTTGATGCTCTCCCTCACGCCCTGCGGCATCTGGGGCAGCTCATTATAATAGAGGAGGTCGTCCTGCTCCATGGCCTCGTCGATGGAGTCCACCTCCCTGCCCTCGACGATCATGTCCTGTCGCACGGCCTCGACCACCTCCTTCAGGCGCCGTGGCATCTGCGTCTTTCTCTCGCCCAGCGCCGAGTCGATGCAGGAGAGCTTCTCGGCCTCGGCAAATCCGTCGTAGCAGGGGATGACGCGGTCGAGCACGGAGCGGTCGAAGCCGCAGATGTGGCGCAGGTTGACGGCCAGCTCGAAGGTCAGCGTGTTGCGATTGGACTTCGAGGGCGTTTTGCCCTGGTTGTAGAAGGCCCACCACTTCTTGATGATGCGGTCGTAGGGAACGCCATCGTAGTTCAAGGCGCTCGCCCCTTCGCTCGTCTTCCCGGCCTGCTTGCCTTCCTGCTCCTCCCAGTCCTTGCCTTCCTCCGGCGAGCTGGTTGTTGGTTGGCTCGTTGTCTTTGCGCCCGCGGAAGATGCCTCCTGGCCCGCGGAAGATGCCTCTTTGTTCGCGAAAGATGCTTCTTGGTTCGCGAAAGATGCTTCTGTGCCCGTGAAAGCCCCACACTCCCCGTTGTCGAAGAGATCCTCGTGCAGGTAGAGCAAGTCCTCGGACGTGGTGGCGAAAAATACACGGGTGATGTCCTTCGCCCCTGCGTTGTACTCCACGCCCAGCAGGTCGGAGGCCCAGCGCAGATTGGCCTCCTGGTCCATCTCGGGATGGCGGCGGAAGACGACGTGCAAGCCGCCTCCGCGCGCGCTGCGCTCCAGCATGAGCAGACCCAGCTCGTCCTTCTTGTCGATGGCCATAGCGGCTATTGCATTCACCTCGTCGGCGCTCAGATGGTCGATGTCCATGCCCACCGACTTGCTCAGTTGCGTCGCGCCTTTGAGGCACCCGTCCTCCGTGGGCAGGCAGCTATAGTTGAACTGCACCAGCTTGCGCTTCGCCGCAGCCACGTCCGTATCCTCCTGCGGATGGCGGATCAGCGTGAGATTGCGCACTTGCGTCTGGCTGTCTCTGTATCGACGGTAGGCCTCCTCGGTCTCCACGGCCTTCATCATCTTGTGGCCCTGCTGATAATATATTACGTGTACACTCATGATTGTTTCTTTCTCCTTTCTTTGTTATTTCGTCAGTTGTTCATTGAGCAGGGCGTTGATGGCGTCCTGCGACTCGTCCATGATGGCCTGGGCGATGACCACGTTCTCCGTGCGGAAACACTTCAACGTCAGCTGCAGGACGTCGTCCTGCGTCCTGCTTCTGCGCCCGTGAGCGAGCTTGCGGATCAGCACGCTGCGGCTCTTTGTTTTCGTCCGTGGCACGAAGTCGAACGTCCCGTCGCTCATCTGCTGGCAATGGCTGCCATGGTTCTCGTTGCCGTTGTTGGTTTTATTGTTCTTATTCATAACGGTATATTTTTTTGTCCTCAAATGGAGGGCGTCTAAAGTTGTGTCGTGTTGTTTCGATGAGGCCTGCTGAGTAGGTCTTTTTATTCGCCTGATTCCTCCATATTTCGGATGATTCTTTTTTGTGCGAGAAGAGACGTGGATTGTTGCGCGCTTTACCATGGAATATCCTCCTCGTACTCAACTCAGATTTTTACTATTTTTACTTCCCTGTTCTCAAAATTGGCCCTTGGGCCAATCCTATTAATGACCGATTAATGTTTCGATTAACGATGATTAATGTCTCGATGAATGACGATTAATGTCCCGATGAACGATGATTAATGTGAAAACAAACGTCAGATTCATGCAATAGTCTCACTACCGTGAGACCCTGTGAATGTGAAATACGCATAGTTCTCTTTTTTGTTTTACGTCGCGCCTTTTCGCGACCCTTTGTTATTGACCTGTTACTTTGCCAGCTGGCGGGCGCAGGAGGCAAGACGGCGCTATGAGGGCTATAAAAGACCAGCACCGTCAGCGGGCCTCGTTGGTCTCAACTGACGGTGCAAAGGTAGGCGAATCTTTCAACGCCGCCAAGAAAAATGGGCTCGGGTGAAAGGAAGTGAAAGAAAAAGTGAAAGTAAGCCCATTTTTCACCCCTTTTTGGCCCTTTTGGTGAAAGTTTGGTGAAAGTTGGTGAAAGTTTGGTGAAAGTTTGGTGAAAACCTTTGTGAGAATTCGCCGAGAGGGTGGTGGACTTTTGAAGAGAGTTCACTGAAGTTTGCCAAGAAAACAGGATGCCACTCCTGCACATCCCCGCCTTGGACCCACAAACGACCCACCAGCGCAACATCGATTTAGAGGGCGTCATACAGTCTGGTCGTAATGTCATTATGTCATCATGCCGTAATGTCATCATGCCGTTAAGGATTTTACAGGAAATGCTGTATGTGGACTCAAAGAAATAGTATATAATATTTATATTATATACTATTTCTTTGACTTCTCATATCCCTTTTTTTCTTAACGGCATGATGACATGATGACATTACGGCATGATGGCATTTTGCATCGTAGGCAAACTTGCTAATCGGTTGTGATCCCTGTGTCAATCGGTTGTGATCCCTGTGCCAATCGGTTGTGAGTCCTGCGCCAATCGGTTGTGAGTCCTGCGCTAATCAGTTACGAGCCTTGCGCTACAGGCTTATGGAGAACTCCCTGAGGCCCGCTCTTACGACAACGACGAGGGATAAGCAACCATCGGCGTCGATGCTAAGTAACCATCGGCAAGGTCTTCATTTTTGTGGTCAAACCCTGCTTCGGGATCGTGTTGCCACAGTCGTAGAGTCAAGTGGGGTAAAAGAAACTGCCTTGCGATTCGACGATTATGATTTGTTAACCATTATGAACTTGTATGGTAACTATTCAGCAATAGCGCCCCTTTGAGTTTTTGTCTATAATCCTGATACAAC
>ERZ1027229.150-NODE-150-length-36961-cov-9.884545_pt1 | contig 36961 bp, 32 predicted proteins | sample MGYA00519245_ERZ1027229 | MGnify/ENA primary metagenome ERZ1027229 (study PRJEB26926, sample SAMN06164466) | human gut metagenome | biome: ENVO:00009003; feature: ENVO:2100002; material: ENVO:00002003 | host: Homo sapiens | place: USA | collected 2012 ...
GTTCATAATCAGCTTAGGACAGACCTCTTACTATTAAGAGGTCTGAATTCGCTTAAAAAGACAATATAAAAATAACTATTTTTGCATTGATATATAAAAATTAATGTGGAAGCAGATAGAAATGGAAGGAGAACAGACAGTGGGACAGAATCAGAAGAACACACAGGAACCAGATATGAATCAGCTGAGAAAGGTTCGCCGTGAGAAACTTGCAGAACTGCAGCAGAACGGAAGAGACCCTTTCCAGATTACAAAGTTTAACCAGACACACCATTCACTCGAAGTAAAAGATCTCTATGAGGCACATGAGGCTGAGATTTTAAAAGATCACCAGCAGCCGAACGTAGAAGGTATGGATGAAGAGCAGGCAAAAGAGGCTCTCAAGAATGATTACGAAGAGAGAAGAAGCATCATGGATGCAAGCCCGATCCACGTAGCAATCGCAGGACGTATGATGTTCAAGAGAGTTATGGGAAAAGCTTCTTTCTGCAACATCCAGGATTTACAGGGAAATATCCAGGTATACGTAGCAAGAGATGCAATCGGAACAGACGCTTACGCTGATTTCAAGAAATCTGATATCGGTGATATCTTCGGACTTGAAGGATTCGCTTTCAGAACAAGAACAGGAGAAATCTCTATCCATGCCGAGAAGATGACACTTCTCTCCAAGAGCTTACAGATGCTTCCGGAGAAGTTCCACGGCCTGACAGATACAGACACACGTTATCGTCAGAGATACGTAGACCTGATCATGAATGCAGACTCTAAAGATACATTTATCAAACGTTCCAAGATCCTTGCAGCAATCCGTAAGTACTTAAGCGGAGAAGGATTCATGGAAGTTGAGACTCCGATGCTTGTAGCAAATGCCGGTGGAGCAGCTGCACGACCGTTCGAGACACATTTCAACGCACTGAATGAGGATCTGAAGCTTCGTATTTCACTTGAGCTGTACCTGAAGAGACTGATCGTTGGTGGACTTGAGAAAGTATACGAGATCGGGCGTGTATTCCGTAACGAAGGTCTTGACACAAGACATAACCCAGAGTTCACTCTGATGGAGCTTTACCAGGCATATACAGATTACCACGGCATGATGGATCTGACAGAGAACATGTACCGCTTTGTTGCTCAGGAAGTCCTTGGAACAACACAGATCGTTTACAAAGGAATCCCGATGGATCTCGGTAAACCGTTCGAGCGTATCACAATGGTTGACGCAGTTAAGAAATATGCAGGCGTTGACTGGAATGAAGTTGAGACTCTGGAGCAGGCAAGAGAACTTGCAAAAGAGCATAATGTAGAATTTGAAGAGAGACATAAGAAAGGTGACATCCTCAACCTCTTCTTCGAGGAGTTCGTAGAGGAGCATCTGCTTCAGCCGACATTCGTTATGGATCACCCGGTTGAGATCTCTCCACTGACAAAGAAGAAACCAGAGAATCCAGAATATGTAGAGCGCTTCGAGTTCTTCATGAATGGATGGGAGATGGCAAATGCGTACTCCGAGCTGAATGACCCGATCGATCAGAGAGAGCGTTTCAAAGCGCAGGAAGAACTGCTTGCACAGGGAGATGATGAAGCTAACACAACAGATGAAGACTTCATGAACGCACTGGAGATCGGTATGCCGCCTACAGGTGGTATCGGATTCGGTATCGACAGAATGTGTATGCTGCTGACAGGAGCAGAGGCAATCAGAGATGTATTACTGTTCCCGACAATGAAGACCCTCGGTGGTGTAAAATCCGAAAATGGTGTAAGTTCTAAAGAGGTTTCTACACCAAATTCAGAGCCGGAAAAGATTGATTTCTCTAAGGTAAAGGTAGAGCCTTTGTTTGAGGAATTTGTCGATTTCGATACATTCTCAAAATCCGATTTCCGTGCCGTTAAGGTTAAAGAATGTGTAGCAGTACCGAAGTCCAAGAAGCTGTTACAGTTCACTCTGGACGACGGAACAGGCACAGACAGAACCATTTTAAGCGGTATTCACGCATATTATGAGCCGGAAGAACTGGTTGGCAAGACTTGTATCGCTATTACAAATCTTCCTCCGAGACCGATGATGGGTATTGAATCCTGTGGTATGCTTATCAGTGCCGTCCACGAAGAAGAAGGCGAAGAAAAGCTCCATCTTCTGATGGTTGATGACCACATCCCGGCAGGTGCAAAGCTCTATTAAGAAGTACCGTTTTACCTTACAAAACGGGATGTACTTCATTTGTGAAAAAGCTCTGAAAATACACAAATACACCAAATTTACACCAAATGATGCTTGAAACGGTGCAGAGCCTAAAAAATCGCATATTTTAAAGATATATGGGCAGTTCCATTGCGGAATTGCCCATTTTCAAAATGAGAGAAAAACAAATCGGTATTTATCATTTGTTAAGGAGGAATAGTAAATGGTTGGAAGAATTTATCACGTTGGATTAACCGTTTCTGATTTGGAACGCTCGATTGCTTTCTACAGAGATATTCTTGGACTTGAATTTCAGGGCGAAATCCTTATGGAAGGTGAAGAGACCGATAAAATGTTCCGTAAGGAAAATTGTAAAGCAAGGGTTGCATATTTGAATGGTTCGAAGGCTCTTGAAGTACCACCTGTTGAATTGATTCAGTTTGTAGATAGCAAAATCCATAAAGAGCAATCAGACTTGTTTACGACATCTATCTCAGAAGTATGCTTTTACACTGATAACATTGATTCTGTCTACAAAACTCTTATCGAAAATCATGTGGAGTGTTTGTCTGAACCACAGTATTTTGATTTCAGGGCAGATGGATTTGGGGAAAGCAGAGCGTTTTATTTCAGAGACCCGGATGGAATCATTCTTGAGATGATGCAGCCTTTGTAAAAGGACAATAATCAGAATTTGGGAGGGAATTTTGATGGTATTTGAAAAAATTGATAGAAGTAGTTGGAAACGGAATGAGTATTTTAAACATTACTTTACGAATATACCTTGCACATACAGTATGACTGTTAAATTGGATATTACACAAATAAAAAAGAAACGAATGAAATTATACCCTGCGATGCTTTATTATCTTGCAACGATTGTAAACCGTCATTCAGAGTTTAGAACGGCAATTAATCAGGAGGGTGAACTGGGAATATATGACGAGATGATACCCAGCTATACCATATTCCATGAGGACACAGAGACATTTTCCAACCTTTGGACACCATACATACCAGATTTTGAAGCATTTTCTATGGCGTATGCGAATGATATGCAACGGTATGGAAGCAATTATGGAATGATAGGAAAACCGGATGTACCCGAAAATGTTTTTAATGTATCGATGATACCATGGTCAACCTTCGATGGCTTTAATCTGAATTTGCAGAAAGGATATGATTATTTGGTTCCTATTTTTACGATGGGGAAATATTACAGAGATGATGAAAAAATCATACTTCCTCTCGCCATCCAAGTGCATCATGCAGTGTGTGATGGATTTCATATCTGCCGGTTTGTCAATGAACTGCAAGAATTGATAAATAGTTAACTTCCTTTTTACCAAGCCCTTTGAGAGAGGATAAATCCTTTTCTCAAAGGGCTTTTTAATTTTACCGACATTCGTAAACTACAAGTAAAAGCCAAAACCGCATATACTCTAATCACAGAGGAAATGGAGGTTTTGATATGAGTAACAGCTTAGCGGCAGTACATCCGGAATTGATTGTAGAATGGTCGGATAGGAATTTACCGCTGACACCGGACAGCATAACTTTCGGCTCGAACAAGAAAGTATGGTGGAAAGGTGCTTGCGGTCACGAATGGGAAACAAGTATAAAGGCACGTTCCGGTGGCGAGAAATGCCCCATATGCTCCGGTGCGAGAGTGATTGCAGGTATTAACGATTTGGCGACATTAGAGCCATTACTGGTAAAACAGTGGTCGAAAAAGAATAAGATAAAACCGACAGAAGTTTCTATTGGTTCTCATAAGAAAGTAATATGGAGATGTGAAAAGGGACACGAATGGATAGCCACCGTAAAGAGCAGAACCATCAACAAAACAGGTTGCCCGTACTGCTCCCATAACAAAGTGCTTGCAGGATTTAATGACCTTGCAACCCTGTTCCCGGAAGTTGCAGATGAGTGGTCAGATAAGAATGAAAAGAAACCAACAGAAGTTACGGCGTTTGCAAACAGCAAGGCTTGGTGGAAATGTAAAATCTGTGGCTGCGAATGGAATACGCTCATTTCCACACGCTCAGGCGGCAGTAAATGTCCTTGTTGCAGTGGATATACATTTATAAAAGGAAAGAATGACCTGAAAAGTACACATCCACTAATAGCAAAAGAATGGTCAGAGAAGAATTATCCTCTGCAACCGGATGAGGTTAATGCAAAGTCAAGAAAAAATGTATGGTGGCATTGCAGGAAATGCGGTAACGAGTGGAAGTCAGTTATCAATGCTCGTGTGAAAGGAACGGTCTGCCCTGTTTGTGCAGAGCGAGAGGTATTTGCCGGATACAATGATTTGTCTACGACGGATAAGCAGCTTCTGACAGAATGGGATTATGAATTAAATAAGTTGAAGCCGACGGAAGTTTCAAGAAATTCAGCAAAGAGAGCGTGGTGGCAATGCAGATACGGTCATTCTTGGAGTATGAAGATAAACGAGCGTACTGTTTTCAATAAAGGGTGCAGGATATGTGAGCAGGAATATTTGTCATTGTTCCCGGCTCTTGCAATCGGTTATTATGCAAATATGAAAGGCTTGAAAGTGGAATTTGGTTCTGACAGGTTATTCGGCATTCCACTTGATGTATATATTCCGGCAGAGCAGGTTGCTATTCAAGTGAATATGGATTCAGATAAGATAGGAATACTGAAAGACTATCTCTGTAAGCAACGGGAAATCAAACTCATTAAGCTACCGATGAAGCCAAACGAAGCGGAACCCGAATATGCACAGCGTATCAAAGCGGCATTTCAGAGCGTGCATATATTTATATCTTCCGACACACAAGAAGATGTCAGGATAATAAGGAAAACATTTGAGAACTGGAGGAGCAGCCGATGAGAGAAAAGAAATATCATATTTATCTAACTGATGACGAGCAAAGCAGAGTGATACAGTCGCTTATCAACCTAAAAAATAACTTGATAGCACAAGGCAGATACACCGACGCAGTAGATGATGTTCTTCTGAAAGTTCTGTCTGCAAGGAAAAAGAAACTGAAAATCAAATAATTTTAAGCGTTTATGCCGTCTGTTTTTTAACCGAAACAGGCGGTTTTTTTTGTTGTCAAAAATTTTTTTGAAAAATTTTTTTGTAAAACAGCGATTTTGGGTGTCCAAAATGAAGCCCTTTGTGCAATGAGTGAAGGGGTTAATTCCTGATGATGAAAAAGGAAACCTTTTCACTCGTTCTTTGACAACTGAATATACAGGTCGTTAAGACTTTAATTCTGAGGATAGCCACTTTAGCAGGTACGCCGAAACTTCTGAAAATTACAGAACAGCGAGAACTCCTGCTATGGGTATCGGATTGCAACCGATATGGCGATGACAGTCAGAAGGATAATGATACTTCTCTACGGAGCTGGCGGAGTACCCGGCAGAGGTTAGATTCCTATGATACAGATAAGCAGTCTGTTTCTTAACGACTTCCCAAAAGCAATATGCTTGGCAAGGGATATTGAGAATAAATATTGCCACGACCGTTTAGGAAATGAAACGGTCAAGTACATAGCCATATTTTATTGGCTATGAATAAATTGAAAGGAGGACGCAAGAGGTGTCAAACTGTAAAACGATTGCCATATGCAATCAAAAAGGCGGAGTCGGAAAGACAACGACAACGGTTAATCTTGGTGTTGGTCTTGCAATGCAGGGTAAGAAAGTGTTGCTCATAGACGCAGACCCACAGGGAGATTTAACTACTTGTCTCGGTTGGAGAGATACGGATAACTTGGGTATTACGCTTGCAACAAAACTTACAGATGTAATTAGTGAAACGATGAATGACCCGACAGACGGTATCCTGCACCACGAGGAAGGTGTTGACCTTTTACCGGCGAACCTTGAACTTTCGGCGATGGAATATAACCTGATGAACGCTATGAGCAGAGAAACCACTTTGAGGAATTATTTGAGTCAGGTCAAAGACAGATACGATTTTGTCTTGATTGACTGTATGCCTTCTCTGAGTATGGTAACACTCAATGCTCTATCTGCGGCAGACAGCGTGATTATTCCGGTGCAGGCACAGTATTTGCCGGCTAAGGGTATGACCCAGCTTGTGCAGACCATTTCAAAAGTCAAGAAGTATATCAATCAGGATATTAAGATAGACGGTATGCTTCTCACTTTGGTGGATAACCGCACAAACCTCGCCAAAAGTACGGTGGAAGCGTTGCGGGAGAATTTCGGAAATCAGATTAAGCTGTATCGCACATCTATTCCGATTGCTGTAAAAGCCGCCGAAACTTCTTCCAAAGGCAAGAGCATTTTTGCTTATGAGCCAAACAGTACGGTGTCTAAGGCATACACCGAATTTACGAAGGAGGTGTTAGCAGATGGCAGGAAGAAAGAGCGACTTCACTCTCACGAGGCTCGATGACCTTTTTACAACGCAGGCACAGAGAGAGGAAGAAAGACTTTCTAAAATCCGAGATATTCCATTAGAGCTGATTGACGATTTCCCAGACCACCCGTTCAAGGTCAGGGACGATGAAGATATGCAACAGCTTGTCGAGAGTATCAAGGAACGTGGAGTAATTACTCCGGCTACGGTAAGGCAGAAAGAGGACGGAAGATATGAACTCGTATCCGGTCACAGACGAAAACGAGCAAGTGAACTTGCCGGTTTTGAAATGCTAAGATGTGAGGTTGTTGACCTTAATCGAGATGAAGCCACAATTCTAATGGTGGAAAGTAATTTCCAAAGGTCGCAGATACTTCCCTCTGAAAAAGCCTATGCCTACAAAATGCGTTTGGAAGCAATGAAAAGGCAGGGCTTTCGTTCTGATTTAACTTCTGACCCAGTGGGGCAGAAGTTCTCTGTTGAGAAAATTGCTGATAATTCAAATGACAGCAAAACACAAATACAGCGTTATATTCGCCTTACAAACCTTGTTCCCGAACTGCTTGAATTTGTTGATGAAGGTCGAATTAAAATGCGACCGGCGGTTGAATTGTCGTATCTTGACGAAGATTGTCAGCGTGATGTGGTTGACGAGATTGATATGAACGACGCAACTCCCTCTCACGACCAGACTATCCGTATGCGAAAGTTTTTCGATGAGGGCAAACTGACAACCGAAGCTATCCAAGCCATTATGTCGGAGGAAAAGCCAAACCAGAAAGAGAAGATTGTGCTAAGGGGCGACAGAGTGCGACAACTCATCCCGAAAAATATCCCAATCAGCCAAACGGAGGACTTCGTGTGCAAGGCATTGGAGCATTACAACAAGTATCTCAGGCAACGGGCAGACCGTGACAGCAGATAGCCGATTTTGTTACTCCCCCTTCTCACACTCTACCCCCTAATACCTACTGTTTACTTGCTGAAAAGATATATTCTATCTCACTTGAATATACCTATCTCTCATAACTTATAGCTGTCTAATAAAGGGTTCGCACATTTGAAGTGTAAACAAAGTGTCTGATACGATAAAAAGTTTGGATATTCGCACCTTTGCTGTTTTTTGTCTGATTGATTACGATTAAGGCGAAAGGAGCGATAGCTTATGAGAAAGAAATGGATGGTTTGTATGATTGCCTGCTTGATGATTTTGTTTGCCGGATGTAACGGTAACACAGCCAAAGAAACCGCACGAAATGACACGGATAAAAGGATTTCTTCTACGGCTGGTAATACCGAAACAACGAACGGAACAGAAAAAGCAGAGGATACAAGTGTTGTTCCCGAAACGGAGCAACCAGTATCAAGTGAAGCAACAACAAAGCCGAGTCAGCAGGAAAAGTCGGATGTTTCTTCTACGGCAGGTAGTAGGGCGGAAACTGCAAAAAGCTATGAATCCGTTCAGGTAACGAAAAAGCCTGACAGTATTCAAGAACAGGAGCAGCCACAGCAACAACCGAAGCCAGAGCCGGAAACATCGCCAGTTAAGGAAGAAGTGAAACCCACAAAGCCAAAACCGACGGAAGAAACGAAGCCGAGCTTTGATGTTAATCCTTATTTGAGTTACGCCAAGAGTTATGCTCAAAGTATCGGTTTGGAGTTGGACAGTACCGCAACGGATTGTTGGGATAATCCGATAACCGCCAATGCCAAACGCACAGGCATTAAGGACGATATTCAAAGCAGGCTGAACAGATACAAAAAAGTGGAAGGATTTACCGCAGTGTGGGTATGGGCAGAAAAGGTATCCGATACGGAATATGAAATCTATATCGGCTACTGCTAAAAAACAAAATAAAATACAGTATCGGACGCACTGAGATAATCGGTGCGTTCTTTCATTTTAAGGAGGAAACTTAGATGGTAAAGACGAAAATCAAGAGAGCCGTATCGTTTGTTATGGCGACGGTTCTCAGTCTCAGTGCTTTTATGAGTATTGGGACAAGCACAGCGTTTGCTGCAAGCGGAGAAAAGACCAAAGTGTATATGGTTGATTTCCCTCGTGACGGCGACGCAAATTACGACGGTGTGTGGGGACACAGTAACCTTACTTTGAAGAACGGTTGGCATACCGGCAGTTCTACCCACACTAACTTAAAGGCAATCGGTTCATATTCCGGTAATATTGCCTATTGTATCGAGCCGGGTGTTTCACTCAGCTCCGGTCAGAGTATGAATAAGTACGATGAAAATTATTTTAACAATATCACAGCAAACGGAGTTATCTCCGGCGATGAAATCAGACTCTTTATCGGTCGTATCTTGCAGTACGGCTATCGAGGAACGATTTCAACAAGCTGGAGGTCGCAGAACGAAAGTGCGGCAAACAGTATTGCTCACGCTTATGCAACACAGCTTCTTATTTGGGAAACAGTCGTTGGAGAGCGTGACGCAAACTTTAATCACAAAGCAGCCAGTGGTTGCAGCAATGTGAAAGATGTTATCAATGCCAAACATCCGCTTCGCAGTAAGATTATGAATTACTACAACAGTATGGTCAGCAGTGTGCAGAATCATACAGTTGTGCCGAGCTTCTGTACTAAATCAAGCGGTTCAGCGAAAGTAAATGAACTTGAATGGAACGGAAGCAAATATGTTGCGACTCTTACAGACTCAAACGGTGTACTCTCCAATTATGCTTTCAAGGCGAGTATCAGTGGTGTAACATTTTCCACAAGCGGAAACAAACTTACGGTGTCAATGGATAAAGCACCGAGTAAGGAATTTACCATTACCGCAAGTAAGAAAAACGGTGTCCGCAGAGGTGTTGTCGTATGGTCTGAGGGTAAGCACGGTCAAAATTCAAGCGTGCAGGATGTAGTTACTTATGCACAGGAAGTCAGCGACCCTGTGACCGGATATGTAAAGATGAAAGTCAGCTACGGTTCTTGTCAGATTGTGAAAACATCTGAGGACGGAAAGGTTGACGGTATCAATTTCACTATTTCCGGCAACGGAGTAAATCAGACAGTTACTACAGCAAACGGCGGTAAGTTCCAGATTGACAACCTTATGCCGGGCGTATATACGGTAACAGAGCAATCTATCGACAAATATGTACCGCAAGAGGTTCACAGAGTAACTGTTGTTGCCGGTCAAGTAGCAACAGTAAACTTCAACAATGTTCTCAAGAGAGGTAATCTTCAGGTCATTAAATCATCGGAAGATAATCTTGTTGAGGGTGTGAAATTCCACCTTTACGGTACTTCCCTTGCAGGCATTGCAGTTGATGAATATGCAGTTACCGATAAAAACGGTGTTGCAACATTCAAAGATGTGCTTATCAGCGGAAGCACACCATATACGCTCGAAGAAGTGGATACAGCAATCCGTTATGTCGTTCCTGAAAAGCAGACTGCACCGATTCGGTGGAAAGGGGTTACAAACCGTGATTTCACAAATATCTTGAAGAAGTTCAGCGTAACTGTAACAAAGAGCGACCGAGAAGAAGGTACTGCTCAGGGCGACGCTAAACTCTCCGGTGCTGTTTACGGAATTTATAAAGGCGACACACTTGTGGATAAGTATGTAACCGACAGCGAGGGGCAGTTCACAACAAAGGAATATGTCTGCGATAGCGATTGGACAATCAGAGAAATCACACCGAGCGAGGGTTATCTTCTCGATAAGACAGTCCACAAGGTAGGTGCAGAACCGAAACTCTTTACGATTGAACACAATCTTGTGGCAAACGACGTGACAGAACAGGTTATGAAAGGAAATATTGCTATCATCAAACACACCGATGATGGGGAAACCAAGATTGAAACACCGGAAAACGGTGCAACTTTTGAAATCTATCTTAAATCTTCCGGAAGTTTTGAAGCAGCAGAAGAAGATGAACGAGATACTATCGTCTGTGATGAAAACGGTTTTGCTCAGACAAAGGATATGCCATACGGCATATATACCGTTCATCAGACGAAAGGCTGGGAAGGTCGTGAGTTTATGAAAGACTTTGATGTTTTCATTTCTCAGGACGGTCAGACTTACCGTTATCTCATCAACAATGCCAACTTTGAGTCATATATCAAGGTCGTAAAGGTTGATGCAGAAACAGGAAAGACAATCCCGTATGCAGGTGCAGGCTTCCAAATCTATGACCCTGCCGGTAACAAAGTAAGTATGACATTTACTTATCCTACACCGACAACCATCGACACATTCTATACCGACGCAGACGGTCAGCTTGTTACACCTGAAAAACTGGACTATGGCAAGGGATATTCACTTGTTGAGGTTCAGGCTCCGTATGGATATGTACTCGACAGTACTCCTGTTTCTTTTGATGTGACAGAAGAAAATTCCACACAGGAAGGCGGTATCACATTGATTAAGGTGGATAAGCCGAATATGGCACAGAAAGGTACGATTTCCGTTGAGAAAACCGGCGAAGTATTCTTTGGTGTCAATGTATCCGGCGAGGAAGATAAAGATGTGATTTATCAGCCGGTGTATAAGGTCAAAGGACTTGCAGGTGCGGTTTATGAAATCACTGCCGACGAAGATGTTATCACGCCGGACGGTACACTTCGTTATCACAAGGGCGATGTAGTAGATACTGTAACAACCGATGAGGACGGAACAGCTAAAAGTAAGGAACTCTATCTCGGTAAATATACGGTAGTAGAAACCAAAGCACCGACAGGTATGGTCATCAACAAAGAAAAGCATTCGGTGGAACTCACTTATGCCGGACAGGATGTAGCGGTAATTGAAACTGCAACCAGCTTCGTAAACGAGCGACAGAAAGTGAAGATTTCTCTTGAAAAAATCTTAGAGCAGGACGAAACCTTTGGTATCGGCAAGAATGATGAAATCAAAAACATCAGTTTCGGACTCTATGCAAAAGAAGATGTTGTATCTTCAAGCGGCACAGTTATTCCGGCTGACGGATTGATTGAGATTATCACGCTTGATGAAAACGGAGCAGCGACTGCAAATACAGACCTTCCATTTGGCAGCTACTATGTCAAGGAAATTGCCACAGATGAGCATTATATCCTCTCTGATACACAGTATCCGTTCACATTCGAGTATGCCGGTCAGGACACAGAAACGGTTGAAATCAAAGTGAATGACGGAAAGCCGATTGAAAACAAACTTATTTACGGTTCTGTATCCGGTAAGAAGATTGACGAGAACGGAGAAGCACTGGGCGGTGCTTTAATCGGCATTTTCAAAGCAGATGAAACCGAATTTACAAAAGAACACGCTATTATGACTGCCACATCTGAAAAGGACGGCAGTTTTTCTTTTGCAAAAGTTCCTTATGGAAAGTGGATTGTAAGAGAAATCGAAGCTCCAGAAGGCTTTGTGCTTGATGATACTTCTTACGAAGTAAACATCGGGGAGAATGAGCAGGTCATCGAAGTGGAAATTACCGACGAGTATATTCACGGTAATATTGAACTTACCAAAGTGGACGCTGATTATCCGGATAACAAACTGACAGGTGCAACTTTTGAAGTGTATAAGGATGTTAATGGCGACGGTAAACTGGACGATGGCGATGAACTTATCGGAAATCTTGAAGAAACCGCAACCGGTATCTATGAGATGAAAGAACTTCTCTACGGTAAATATCTTGTACGAGAAACCAAAGCACCGGAGGGATTTGTGCTTGATAAGAGCGTTTACTCCGTATTCATTGAAAAAGATGAAACTACCTACAAGGTAGAAAACAAAGCGGGAGTCGGCTTTATCAACGAAGCAATGAAAGGAAACCTGAAAATTAAAAAGACATCTTCCGACGGTAAGGTGGAAGGTTTCACTTTCAGAGTAACAGGTGTCAACGGTTATGACAGCACCTTTACAACCGATAAGAATGGCGAAATCTCCATAGATGGACTTCGTATCGGCGAATACACAGTGTCCGAGGTCAGCGACAATGTATCTGCCGGATATATTTTACCTGCCGATAAGAAAGTAACCGTAAAGGTCGGCGAAACGGTTGAAATCGAGATGCATAACGAACTTCGTGACACACCGAAAACCAGCGATGACAGAAAAACCGGTCTTTGGGTAGCACTTGCAGGTGCTTCTGCACTCGGTATCGTTGCAACGGTTGTTGCTTCCAAGAGAAAGAAGAAAAAGGAGGGCAATGAATAATGGACGCAAAGACAATTGTAGCAGTTGTTTTGGTCGCCTTTATTATCGGCGGCTTTATCTTCTTACAGATTAAAAACAGAAAAAAATAAGTAACAAAACGGTGGGCGAAGCGTAAAAAACTTCGTCCACTTACTTTATGGAGGTGTTTTATGAATAAGCAGAGAACGGTTGACAGCAAGGTGCTTGCAATCCTCAGAGAATGCCCTGAAACAAGGTATGACGATATGCAGCTTATCCTCTGCTATTACAACCGATACAGTTATTTGAAAGTCGGCGACTTATCTCTTGAGGATATAGTCAACAACTACAAGGGCTACGGGTTACCGTGCTTTGAAACTATCCGCAGGTCAAGACAGAGGGTGCAATCTTTGTTCCCGGAACTTTCCAGACAGTGCAGTGGCTGCGACAGCAGTATTCGTGTAGTCATAGAAATTGAATAAGGAGGACGCAAGATGAGCAAACCGACATTTCAACAGAAAACAAAGTTAATGGCGAAGCTGTTTGATTCCGGTTGTAATACAGAAAAGAAACTACAACAGCTTGATATGGAGAGTATTTTGAAGATTCCGGGTATCACGATACCGGATATGGCACTCATCATCGAACTTCAGAAAGAAACCAAAGCCAACAAGTTGTTCTCGTATTTGGGAGGTGGAACGGATGAGCAGTCAGGAACATAAAGAAAACAGTATCCGCTTTATTGACAGTGGATACAACGAGAAATTTCGTGTAAATGACGGAGATAAAATCCTGATTCACACAAGAAACGGAACAACACTGGAGCGTGAGTGTAAATATATCGACGACTATCACACACAAATCGGCTCGGATGATTTCCATATCTGTGAATTTGCAGAGCTGTGTGAAAGAAACGGTCATACCGTTGAACCAGCCGGAAAGGAAAAGATAAAACCGGAAAAAAGCAAAGAAAAAGAACGATAAGGAGGTGCAAAAGCAGTGTCAAGAAAATACGAACTCATATCCGAACTCTATGATAGAACCTGCAAGACGGTTGTTTCCAATCCGCAGAACTGGCAGAATTTCTTGCAGTCTGCGTGCAGAAACTACAAGCTGCGATATGATGAGCAGTTGCTTATCTATGCACAGCGACCGGACGCTACGGCAGTTCTTGAAATCGAGCGTTGGAACAGGAGTTTTGGACGATGGGTAAATAAAGGAGCAAGAGGTATTGCGGTATTTGCCGATGAAAATAGAGCAAGACAAAGACTTATCCACTACTTCGATATTTCCGATACTCACGAGAGCAGATATTCCCGTCCTGTTCCGCTTTGGGATATGAGGGACGAATACACAGACGATGTTATTGAAACGCTTGGAAGCACATTTGGGGAACTGGATAACAAATCCACTTTGGGCGAAGCAGTTATGAGTGCCGCACAAAATGCCGCCGAAGATAATTTGCCGGATTATCTTAATGACCTCATCTATGCTTCCGAGGACAGTTTCCTTGAAGGACTTGACGAAACGATGATTGCAAGTCTGTATAAAAAAGTTGTAACAAACAGCGTGGCATATATGATGATGACAAGGCTTGAAATTGATACCGGCGAATATTTTGAAGCCGATGATTTTAGAGATGTTACCAATTTCAATACGCAGGATACGATGAACGCTCTGGGATTTGCCACAAGCGATATTGCAGAGATGGGGCTTTCGGAAATCTCCAAAACAGTGATGGCACTGAACCGTCAAAATCGCATAATTGAAGCAAACAGGCAATCGGAATACAATAAAGACATCAAAGACGAAAGGAGCAGCGATTATGAACGAGATAACATACACGATGGTCGGGAATTACAATCTTCCGAACCTGACTTTGCCCGAACAGCCGGAGGTCATTCAGGGCAAATGGTCGCAGATGAGGAAAACTTATCTGAAGGAACACCACAAGGTTCAGTATTACAATCTCCTGACGAAAGGGATACTGAGCAGTCATCTGTCGGAAGTCCAGCAGAGGGCGACCGAACTGGAGGAAACGCTTATCAGACAGATGGCACAGCAAGAGGGACTGACGGAGAAGATGAAAGCGGACGATATGATGAATTGGATTCGCTTGATGAACAACATCAGGAACTCGGCACAGGAAATCGTGAAAGCACAGGTAATATTCGTTTAGAGTATTACGACAGAAGCAACGAGGATAAGAGTCTGCCGTTTTTCGGTGGGGATGATACTATCCGAGAGATACTCGGTACTACACCGCATTTATCGGCTTCTCTTGAAGATATTAAAGACTTCTATGAGAGAAATACCGATAGCGATACCCGTACCGAATATATCAAGAGTATCTTCAATAACGACTATACCGAATTCACATTAGAGGACGGGAGAACCGTAGGTTATAAGACATTTCAAAATGTTTTGCACCTTTGGGAAGGTCATTATGACAGCAGAACTGCACAGAGTTTCTATAACTGGAGCGTGATTGCACAGCACTTTGAAGCAATGCGTCTTTTGGGAGAATTAAATGATAGAATGAAACCGCTACCGTCGGCAGACGGACAGATGAGCTTCATATTAGACGGTCAGGCAGAGGAAAACAAAACCTCTGCCTTTACTTTTTCTCAGGAGATTATCGACGCAGTTTTAACTCGTGGAAGCGGTATTCACGAAGGTAAAATGCGTATCTATGAGCAGTTTCAAAAGAGTTTATCTTCAAAAGAAAATGCAGACTTTCTCAAAAACGAATACGGTTGGGGAGGTTCATATCCTGTCATTATCGGTGCAGGTATTGATGAAAACCACGATGGGAAAGGCATAACTCTTTCAAGAGGATTTGGAAACGACGCACCGAAACTCGCTCTTAAATGGACACAGGTGGAAAAGCGTATCGGGGAGCTTATCCGTGCAGACAGATACTTAAATCCAAAGGAAAAGGAGCAGTATCCGCAGTGGCTTGAGAAGCAGGAAGCAAGACGGGCAGAAATCGAGGAGCAGAAAAGAAATCGGGAAATTCTTTCTACTGCACCACCGGAAGAAGCTGAGCAGGCAAATGATGACGATATTATAGGTAAGAAAATTGTGATTGATGACCGCCGATTTGTTATTGAAAGTGTCGGTAAAATAAGCGGCGATGTTTCTATGCGAGATGTCACTTTTGAGGACAGCGTAGGTTTCCCGATTAACCGTGTAGAGAAGATTGATTATGTCCGCAGTCTGCTTGCAGAGCAAACACAGGAACAGCAATTACCTGATACCCGATATGAATATCATCTTGGAGACACGGTATATATCGGTGCTTCGGAGTATGAAATTTTATCTTTTGATGATGAGAGAGTAATGCTTTACGATACAGAAATGCCACTGTTCAACAAGGAGTTTTCAAGGGAAGAATTTGACCGTAAGGTGCAGGAAAATCCGCTTAATGACCACTTGAGAGTAACGGTATTACCAGCAGCAGAAAAAGTCGATACAGGCGAAAATATTGCTCGAAATGATACTGAAAACGAACAGAAAACAGGCTATGAAGATGCGTTTTATATTAACCGAGAACAAGAAAGCGTTACTTGGATGTACTTTAATCCGGACAGTAATGCCGGCGGTCAGTATGTTACAAATACGCTTTCTTTTGATAAAATCAGAAAAGCGGCACAAGACAATAAGTCGGCAGATGAGTTCTTTGATTACCTCGGCAGTATCGCAAATCAAACTCTTGCCGATGTAGGCACAGAATGGTTTGAAGAAGCAGATAATGCTTTTAGACAGACACCGGATTTTACCGACTGTACTTCAGCCACAATGGAAGCACTCATTGAAAATGCCGAAAGAAGTGATATGGTAGTAACCAATATCGGCAATGTTCCGATTGAGGATTACAGAGAAATCATTGCAAATCAGAATGGCTTCGACAGCTACGATGAAATGTATAACGAGGGCATTCGTATCGGCAATGGCTATGATAAAGAGCCTGAACCGATAAAGCCACAATGGGAAAACAAAAAGAGCAAGGTCAGAAGTTTTGATTTGCACCCGGATATTCCGATGGCGGAGAGAAACACTTTTGATTTGCGATCCAATCCGGTAGAACCAGCAGGCAAGAAAGAACGTTTTCGCAGAAATATGGAAGCGATAAAAGTCCTGAAGGAATGTGAGTTTGAAAACAGATTTGCCACACCGGAAGAACAGATTGTTTTGTCGAAATATGTCGGCTGGGGAGGTTTGTCCGAAGCCTTTGACGAGAACAATTCTGCTTGGGCAGATGAATTTGTTGAGTTATATACAGCACTGTCTCCCGATGAATATGCCGCCGCAAGAGAAAGCACATTAACCGCCTTTTATACTCCACCCGAAGTTATCGACGCTATATACAAGGCAATGGAGCAGATGGGCTTTCATGAGGGCAATCTGTTAGAACCGTCCTGCGGTATCGGTAATTTTATCGGTATGCTGCCGAATTCAATGGAAAACACTAAGATTTACGGTGTGGAACTTGATAAGATTTCGGCAGGGATTGCTCAGCAACTTTATCAGAAATCATCCATAGCAGCACAGGGATTTGAAGAAGTCAATGTGCCGGACAGCTTCTTTGACGGAGTTGTGGGGAATGTTCCGTTTGGCGATTTCAAGGTGCTTGATAAGAGGTACGATAAGTATAACTTCCTTATTCACGATTATTTCTTTGCCAAGTCTTTGGATAAATTAAGACCCGGTGGTGTGATGGCACTTGTTACAAGTAAAGGTACGATGGATAAAACCAATTCGTCGGTCAGAAAATATATCGCACAAAGAGCCGACCTGTTGGGAGCAATCAGACTTCCAAATGATACTTTCAAAGGCAATGCCGGTACAGAGGTTGTATCAGATATTTTGTTCCTGCAAAAGCATGACAGGCTCATAGATATAGAGCCTAATTGGGTACAACTTGGCACAACCGATGACGGTATCACGATGAACTCGTACTTTGTGGAACATTCCGAAATGATACTGGGCGAGATGAAAACAGTAAGCGGTCGCTTCGGAGAAGAGGTAACCTGCGTACCTTTTGAAAATGCAGATTTATCCGAATTGTTATCGGAAGCGGTAGCAAATATACACGGAGAAATCAACGATTATGAAGTGGAAGATGAACTTGAGGAAGAAGACAATTCTATCCCGGCAGACCCGAATGTGAGAAATTTTTCTTACACAGTTGTGGACGATAAAATCTATTTCCGTGAAAATTCCCGTATGACTCCGGTTGAGGTATCGGCAACCGCAGAAAACAGAATCAAGGGTATGATTGCGGTTCGTGACAGCGTTCGCAACCTGATTGAACTGCAAACGGAGGATTATCCGGATGAAGAAATCAAAGCCGAACAGTCAAAGCTCAACAGTCTTTATGACAGTTATACCAAGAAATATGGACTGATTAACAGCAGAGCAAATATCTCTGCTTTCAGTGATGACAGTTCCTTTGCCTTGCTTTCTGCACTTGAGGTTATCAATGAAAACGGAGAACTGGAACGCAAGGCAGATATGTTTTTCAAGCGTACAATTAAGCCGCATAAGCCGGTGGAAAAGGTAGATACCGCCAGTGAAGCACTCGCTGTTTCTATGGGAGAAAAAGCCGGAATTGATATGGAGTATATGTCAAAGCTCACAGGTAAAAATGAAGAAACACTCTATCAGGATTTGAAAGGTGTTATCTTCTTAAATCCGCTTCACGGGTACGGGAATGTAACCGAGGCAAAGTATTTGATGGCAGATGAATATCTCTCTGGTAATGTCAGGGAGAAACTTATCACAGCAAAAAAATCTGCCGAGGTGTATCCTGAAGATTACAAAATCAATGTAGAAGCATTGGAAAAGGTTCAGCCGATAGACCTGACTGCAAGTGAGATTTCCGTAAGGCTCGGTGCTACTTGGCTACCGCAGGAAGTAATCCAGCAGTTTATGTTTGAGTTTCTTGATACACCGAGATATGCACAGTGGAATATAAAAGTTCACTTCTCTCCCTATACGGGCGAGTGGAATATCGAGGGTAAATCCTATGACCGTTCCAATGTCAAAGCATATAGCACATACGGCACAGGTCGTATCAATGCCTACAAGATAATCGAGGAAACGCTGAACCTGAAAGATGTCCGTATCTTTGATTATATCGAAGATGATGAGGGCAGGAAAAAGGCAGTTCTCAACAAAAAGGAAACGGCAATCGCACAGGCAAAGCAGGAACTTATCAAACAAGGTTTTCAGGATTGGATATGGGCAGACCCCGACCGCAGAGAGAAACTGACGAAGATGTATAACGAAAAATTCAACAGCATAAGACCTCGTGAGTATGACGGAAGTCACATCACATTTAGTGGTATGAATCCGGAAATCACATTAAGGGAACACCAGAGAAATGCTGTAGCTCACATTCTTTACGGTGGAAATACCTTGCTTGCACACGCAGTCGGGGCAGGCAAGACGTTCGAGATGGTAGCGGCATCGCAGGAGTCGAAAAGGCTCGGACTATGTAATAAATCGCTGTTTGTTGTACCGAATCATCTGACGGAACAGTGGGCGGCGGAATACTTGCAACTTTATCCGTCGGCAAATATACTGGTTGCAACGAAGAAAGATTTTGAAACAAAGAACCGTAAAAAGTTCTGCGGAAGAATTGCAGCCGGAGATTATGACGCAGTTATCATCGGACATTCTCAATTTGAAAAAATCCCGATGTCGATTGAAAGGCAGAGGGCAATTCTTGAACAGCAGTTGAATGAATTGACGGAAGGAATTGCAGAACTAAAGCGTAACCGAGGAGAAAACTTCTCTGTCAAACAGCTTGAAAAATCAAGAAAATCCGTTAAGCAAAAGCTCCAAAAACTCAACGACCAAAGCAGAAAGGATGATGTTGTAACCTTTGAAGAATTAGGTGTGGACAGGCTTTTTATTGACGAAAGCCATTACTACAAAAACCTTTATCTTTACACAAAAATGCGTAATGTAGGAGGTATCGCACAGACGGAGGCACAGAAATCTTCCGACCTCTTTATGAAGTGCCGATACCTTGATGAAATTACCGGCGGACGAGGAACTGTATTTGCGACAGGTACGCCTATCTCAAACAGTATGGTGGAACTTTACACCATTCAGCGATACTTGCAATATAATACTCTTGTTAAAAACGGATTACAGCACTTCGACGCTTGGGCTTCCACATTTGGAGAAACGGTAACAGCAATAGAACTTACGCCGGAGGGAACGGGTTACAGAGCGAAAACACGCTTTGCTAAGTTCTATAATCTGCCCGAACTTATGGCGATGTTCAAAGAAGTTGCAGATATTAAAACAGCCGATATGCTTAATCTTCCTGTGCCGGAAGCAGAGTATCATAATGTGTCGGTAGAACCGTCCGAAATGCAGAAAGAAATGGTTGCCTCCCTTGCAGAGCGAGCCGAAAAAGTTCGCAGCGGCGGTGTGGATTCAAGCGTAGATAATATGCTTAAAATCACAAACGATGGAAGAAAACTTGCACTTGACCAGCGTATGCTAAATGCTATGCTGCCGGACTTCGAGAACAGCAAAATAAATGCCTGCGTTGATAATGTGTACCATATATGGGAAGAAAACAAAGATAAAAAGTCAGCACAATTAGTGTTCTGCGACTTATCGACACCAAAGAATGACGGAACATTTTCTGTCTACAATGACATCAGAAAGAAGCTCATAGAGCGAGGTGTTCCCGAAAGCGAAGTCCGATTTATTCACGAAGCAGAAACCGATGTGAAAAAGAAGGAACTGTTTCAGAAAGTTCGTAAAGGAGAGGTCAGAGTGCTAATGGGTTCAACACAAAAGATGGGTGCTGGTACGAATGTTCAGGACAGGCTTATAGCACTTCACGACGTTGATTGTCCTTGGCGACCGGCAGACTTGGAGCAACGCAGTGGCAGAATTATCCGTCAGGGCAATTCAAATCCAAAGGTGGAAATCTATCGTTATGTTACAAAGCAGACCTTTGACGCATATTTGTATCAGCTTGTTGAGGGTAAGCAGAAGTTTGCAAGTCAGATTATGACGAGCAAATCTCCTGTTAGGAGTGCAGAAGATATTGATGAAACCGCACTGTCTTATGCCGAGATTAAAATGCTTGCAACAGGCAATCCATATATCAAGGAAAAGATGGATTTGGACATTCAGGTACAGAAATTGAAGCTTTTAAAATCCAATTTCTTATCTGAAAAGTACAGCCTTGAGGACAAGATAATTAAATATTATCCGCAGCGTATCACTTCTCTTGAAAACCGAATTAACGGTTTGACGGCAGATGTGGAAACTGCAAAACAACACCCGAAACCAACAGATGACCGCTTTGTCGGGATGGAGATTAAGGGTGTTTTTTATTCCGAAAAAGCAGAAGCCGGCAAAGCAATCATTGCAGCCTGCAAGGAGATGACAAGTCCTGCACCTGTTCCTCTGGGCAGGTATAGAGGATTTGAAACAGAACTATCTTTTGATACGACGGAGCGTTCTTATTGCGTAACGGTCAAAGGAGAAATTGGCAAACAGGTGTCGCTTGGCGATGATGTTTTCGGTAATATCACTCGTATTGATAATGCGGTTGAGCGTTTTGCAGACGACCTTGAAAAAGCAAAGGACAGTCTTGCTGATACGAAAAATCAGTTTGAAACCGCACAGAAAGAAGTGCAAAAACCGTTTGTGCAGGAAGAAGAATTGAAGTCAAAACTTGCCCGTTTGGACGAGCTGAATATCTTGCTCAATATGGATAAAAAAGAAAATGAAATTGTAGGCGGCGAGCCTGATGAGGGCGAATCCACCGAGAAGCGAAAGGAGAAGTCGTATGAAAGATAAGAAAGAAATGTGAGGTGGTCAGTATGCCATATATAGCACCGGAAGTCATAACCGAAGCAAAGAGAATGGATTTGCTGACCTATCTTCGCACCTATGAACCGGGCGAACTTGTCCGTTACAGCGGTAACACTTACTGTACCAGAGAACACGACAGTTTGAAGATTTCAAACGGGAAATGGATGTGGTGGTCGAGAGGTATCGGTGGTAAGTCTGCCCTTGACTATCTTATCAAAGTCAAAGGACTTGATTTTGTAGAAGCGGTTGAAACCATTATGGGACAGTGTGCTGTTTCTGCTCCGGTCTATGAAAAAGAAAACCGGAGTTATGAAAATCAGCCGCTTCTTGTACCGCAAAAAAGTCCGAGTAACGATGTGGTTACGAAGTATCTTTTCAGTCGAGGGATTGATTATGAAATCATAAGCTACTGTCTTGATAAGGAACTTATCATTGAATCACTGCCATATCACAATGTTGTTTTTATCGGTTATGACGAGAAAAAAGAAGCAAAGTATGCCGCATTTCGGGCAACAAACAGCAGTCGTATTATGGGCGACTGCACCGGTAGCAAGAAGCAGTTTTCTTTCAGGCTGACAAATGAAGAAAGCATAGAGGTACACCTGTTTGAATGTGCCATCGACCTGCTATCCTATGCCACATTAGCAAAGATGGCGGGCAGGGATTGGCACAAATTAAACCTTGTTTCTCTCTCCGGCGTGTATTCGCCTAACAGAGAAATGGAAAAATCCAAAGTGCCGGTTACACTTGAAAATCTGCTTGAAAAGAATAAGAACATTAGCCGTATCGTGCTTCATTTTGACAATGATATTGCCGGAAGAAAGGCGGCAAATGCACTGAAAATAAAATTAAAAGACAGATACGAAGTCGTTGACGATCCGCCCAAGTGCGGGAAAGATGTCAACGACTTTTTGTGTATCAAATTAGGAATTTCCAAGAAAAATGAAAGGAGTTTTGAGAGATGAGCGAAAAAATAAATGTACTTCTCATTGAACCGGGCAAGTATCCGAAACAGATTGAGATTGAGGATACGCTGGAAGCAATGCAGGAAACCGTAGGCGGGTATATTGAGGAATATATGCCTTTTGACGATGAGATTGCAATCGTATGTAACGAGGAAGGGAAGATGAACGGTGCTGAGTTAAACCGTGCAATTTACTCCGATGATAAAGAAATCCTCGACATTATTGCAGGAAAATTCTTTATCGCATACGCACCGATTGAGTCGGAGAGTTTTCTCAGTATGCCAAAGGATTTGATGAAAAAGTATGAGGATAAGTTCCGGTATCCGGAGCGTTTTTATCAGACGGACAAGGGCATTGAAGCGAAAGCATATAAGCCAATTTCAAAAGATATGGAGCGATAAAAAGACAGACGATGGGGCAACCCGGAGAGTCTGCATATTCTTAGCGAGCAGTGTATTTGGATAGCACACTACCAAATACCTCGTTAGGGGTTGCCCCTAATACCCCAAGAGAAAGGAGAACGCTATGCGTGAGATAGCATTGGTAGCCGTCAGTGTAATTGCCGGCGGCTTTATCGGAGTCACTTTTATGTGTCTGTTTCAGATAAATAAGGACAGACATTATATCATCACAAGAAAGGATGGCACAGAAAATGAGGAAAAGAAACATTCAGAAGATTGTTAGGTTCAGTAGAGACGAAGCACAGGATTTGCAGAAGAAGGCAAAAAAGGCTTGCCTGAGTGAAGCGGGACTTATCCGTTTGCTTCTTCGAGGATATGAGCCGAGGGAAAAGCCGGATGAAAGATTTTATGATGTGATGCGTGAGCTTTCTTCTATCGGCAACAACATCAATCAACTTGCAGTTAAAGCAAACGCTCTTGGCTTTGTTGACGCACCGCAGCTTAAAAAGGAAGCGGAGCGTTGGCATAAGTTTCAGGCAGATATTGAGCGTACTTATTTAAGACCCGATAAGAGTGAAATGAAATGGCAGTAAGCAAGTTGTGGGCAGTCAATTCAAGGCTTGGTCAGGTTATTGATTATGCCGCTAATCCTGAAAAGACAGCGGCAGATATTTATACCGAGGAACAATATCAGGCACTTGCAGATGTTCTCTCCTATGCAAAGGACGAAGAAAAAACCGAACGGGAATATTTCGTGGAAGGTATCAACTGTAATCCGACCACTGCCCGTGACCAATTTGTTTCAGTCAAGCAGGCATATGGGAAAGAGGACGGCATACAAGCCTATCACGGATATTTGAGTTTTAAGGAACAAAATATCACACCGGAGCTTGCACAGAAAATCGGAATGGAGTTTGCAAACGAAGTGTGGGGGAAAAGATTTCAAGTTGTTGTTACAACGCACCTGAACACCAAACACCTGCATTGCCACTATGTAATTAACTCTGTTTCATTCAAAGACGGCAAGCGATGTCAAGATACCTCGTGGTTTAAGTTCAGAAAAGTTGCCGACCGTATTTGTGAGAAATATGGATTATATTACAATCCGAATCCGAATCGCAGTAAGCAATCCTCTTACTACTATAAGCAGGAACAGGCGGGAATGCCGACCAGATATTCTATGGTGCGAGAAGCCATAGATGAAGCGATTGCCCACAGCACAAATATCAGAAGTCTTGACTACGCACTTACGCAGATGGGATATGAGCATTGTCTAAGCGAGAGCCGGAAGTATTGGACGATTGTACCGAAAGGGTACACGAAACCCATACGACTTAAAAATCTCGGAGAAGATTATACCGAGGAAGCAATCAGGCGTAGGCTTATGGAAAATCAGAGAGTACGCATAGTTCCGTTTGCAAAGCAGACGGTGGTTATCAGGCAGTATCGATTGCCTACAAGAGAAAATAAAATCAAAAAAGTGGGCGGACTGTATGGCTTGTATCTGCATTACTGTTACAGGCTCGGTTATCTGCCAAAATATAAAAAACAGAATACAGCAAGGCTTCACTATCTTTTGAAAGAGGATTTATTGAAGCTGGATAAAATCACAGCAGAGACAAGGCTGCTCGGACGAGAAAATATTTCTACGGACGAGCAGCTTTTCTCATATAAAGAGTCGCTGAAAGGTCAAATTAAAACTTTGAATGACGACAGAACGCACCTGCGAAAAAAAGCAAGAACAAAGATGAGTGACGATGAGCTGTCTAAGGTCAAAGAACAGATTTCGACGGTAAGCGACAAAATTCGGGAACTGAACAAAGAGGTTCGACTCTGTAACGACATTGCCGAGAGGTCAAAGGTTATGGAGCAGAACCTTGAAACAATCAGAGCCGAAGAAGAAAAACAACAGCGAAAGGAGCAAAAGCGAAATGACAAATTCAGGTGACGCAGCCGAACAGGTCGTCAGGTTATCCCTTGAAGGCTTTGAAGTTGCTGCAAGACTTACCGGTTCAGCCGCAAAGAATATCGCAATTCTTCTTGCTTCCGTATTAAAACAGGAAGCAACGCAGGCGAGCAAGACCAGAGGAAAAGCCCGTCTTACCAATATGATTAAATCGGGCAAAGAATTGAAAGTGTTTTCTATTCCGAATAAGGACTTGAAGAAATTTACCGAACAGGCAAAACGCTACGGTGTTCTCTATTGTGTTCTCCGAGATAAGAATACAAGGGGAGATAATGTCCCGATTGATATTATCGCACGTGCGGAGGACGCTTCTAAAATTCAGAGAATCGTTGAGAGATTTGAACTCGGTAAGGTGGATAAGGCGGCAATCGTAACAGAATCGCAGAAGGCGGTTGAAAAACGAGAAGCCGTGGAAAAAGATAAGCCGACAAAATCCAAGAATGAAATCATCACGGAGGAAGCTGTACGAAAACCACTTCAGAAAGAGGAAAACACACAGTCAAACCCCACAACCGCCAAAACGGACAAAAACCCTCCGTCAAGGCAAAACTCAGAGCCGGAAGATATGCAAACTGATAAGGGTATTGCTGTTGACAGACAGAAGAAGCCATCGGTTAAAGAGAAACTTGACCACTATAAGGCTCAGGCAAAACAGCAAAAAGAAGCAGAACGCAAAGAGCCGGAAACAGATAAGGCAAAGCATCCTTCTGTACCGAAGCAGACGGTACACCAACAGCCAAAAACAAAATCCAAGAAAACGAAAGAGAGGTAATTACAATGACAGAAAATTTTACTCCTGCAAAAGCAGGCGGTCAGCGACCGAGACTTTCCAAAGAGGAATATGCTGAGAAGAAACGAGCCGAGAAAGACGCTGTGTATCAGCTTGCGGATGAAGCGGCGAAAGAGATTGTATCTTCGCCGGAGAAATTCAAAGCGTTCCTTGATACACAGAGCCGACTTGACAGATATTCGGCAGTCAACGCACTTTTGATTTACAAGCAGTATCCGCAGGCGGTACAGCTTAAAGATTTTGATGACTGGAGCAAAGACAACATTAAAATTACAAAAGGTGCTAAGAGCATATCCATTCTTGAACCGGTGGAATATGCAAAGCGTGACGGAACAACAGGCATTTCCTACAATGTGAAGAAAGTGTTTGATGTGGCACAGACCAATGGGAAACGACCGCCTGCACCGACAGCTAATCGTGACCCGAAAGCACTGATTACCACAATGCTTGATTCCTCGCCTGTGAATGTGGAAGCGACAAACGACCTGCCCTATCCGAATATGGCAGCGTTTTACAACAATGAGGAGCAAACCTTGTATGTAAAACGTGATGTGGGAGACAGCGTAGCGGTTGCTCAGTGCGTAGCACAGGAACTGGGACACGCACAGCTTTCCATCAACAGCGACAGTTACAGTCGTTCCGATATGGGCTTTCAGGCGGTGTGTATCGGATATATGCTTTGCAAAAAGTACGGTATTGATACACAGAATTTTGCCATCAACCGTATTCCGGATAAGCTGGCAAACAAAGAGCCGAAGGACATTCGTTTTGAACTATCCAAGACGAGAAATGCGATGACAGATATTCATTCCCGTGTGTCCGATGAACTGTATAAGAAAAAGCAGGCACGCTCAAAAGATTATGAAAGATAAGAGGTACTGATATGGCAAAAGAAGAACTTTACCATATAGCGTTGGATGATTATGAACACGGTATCGTTATCCGTTCTCTTAATGATGAGAAAACAGATTTAATGAACGAGGGGAAATCAACCGATGCTGTGGACGACCTGATTATCAAGGTCGGGACTGCCCCAAAGAAAAAATTCAAGGTTATCGAAAAGGAACGCTCCGGCGATGCGAGATAACGAAAGACAGTCTGCGATTATTCTTTCTGTCATCGGTATTGTTCCGGTTGTGTGGTTGGCACTTCTCATAGCTCCGTCAGTTAAAGGCGGATTGCCGGAGATATTGCCGAGCCTGATGAATGTATTTAAGAATCCGTTTCATATAGAAGTTTGTGAGGACAGTGTGAAAACTGTCCTCATTTCGCTTTTGTGCTATGGAATGGGTATCGGGATATATTTCTCCACACAGAGAAACTACCGCAGGCGGGAGGAACACGGTTCTGCAAAATGGGGCAATGCAAGAGCCGTGGATAAGAAGTACAGACAGTCTCCGTATTCCGATAACAAGCTGATGACGCAGAATGTCCGTATCGGATTGAATGCGAAAAAGCACAGACGAAATCTGAATACGCTGGTATGCGGCGGTTCCGGTGCAGGTAAAACAAGATTTTACTGTAAGCCCAACCTTATGCAGTGCAATACCTCTTTTGTAATCCTTGACCCGAAAGGCGGTGCGAAACGTTCCTACTTGAAAAGAGTAGGCACAGCACTTCATTAAATCAATATTTAATGTGTGTTGGAGAACTAAACACACGAATAGTCGAATGACGGGGTAACGCCCTGAAAGGCTACTTTAATACTCCGACTGGCAGAAACTTGAGTAAACAAGGCTCTGTCAGAAGCTCGGTGAAGTCGGCAGACAGACACCGTAACAGATAATGCTGACGAAAGATTCCCAGAGGTGGGCGTTGTGTCCTATATGCCGGAAGTCTATAAAATATCTATGGTTAGAATGTAGATGAGAGGTCTACTGACGAATCCTTGAATGTACAGGTCTATATCGGGGCTGGATAGAAATGTCCAGTGACACAAACAGTGTCGCTACTGTGGGTGAGTAAGACTCCGCATTTATGAAAATCCATATAACGTTAAAGGCGTTATCAAGGTAGCAGGCTTATAGAGGAAACCTAAGGATATATGTACAGATAGTGTGTTTGGAACGTTGAAAGCTGACAACATGGAGATTTTACTGTCTGTGAAGTGTTCACATCAGAAAATTATTGTGAGATTAGCAATGATATAAGGTGTGTTAATGTCAGTGAGAGTGGTGGCACAGTACCTATGAAACCGTGATAACAAGCGGTGGAGGGATAGCCACTAGTCATATGAAGAATAGAATTACTAAGAAAAATGGTATGGGTTCGAGTAAGACTAAGAGATGTACTTGCTCCTGCAAACAAGGAGGGTACAGACCATGCTAAAGAAAAACAAACTCCGCTATAACGAGTATTATGATATGCAACATATTTATGACGAGTTATACGCACAGAGCAAGAACGGTAATAACTTTTATAAGTTACTTGAAATTATTGGTTCGGAACAAAATATTTGTTTAGCTTACCGTAATCTGAAATCAAACAGTGGCAGTAAAACGGCTGGAACGGATGGAATGACGATAGACGATATAAAACAACTCAGCAATGCTGAGATTGTTGCTACCGTTCGGGAAAGCCTTAGCAGCTACCGCCCCAAATCAGTCAGACGTGTTTTCATTCCAAAAGCTGGGAGCGATAAAATGCGTCCATTGGGGATTCCGTGTATCTGGGACAGGCTGGTACAACAATGTATCCTGCAAGTCCTAGAGCCGATATGCGAACCAAAGTTCCATAATCATTCCTATGGATTCCGTGCGAATCGAAGTGCCCACCATGCAGTCAGCAGAGTAACGACACTGATAAATTTATCAAAATATCATTACTGTGTTGACGTAGACATTAAAGGATTTTTCGATAATGTCAATCATGGAAAACTATTAAAACAAATCTGGACACTTGGTATTCGGGATAAAAGATTGATTTGCATTATCAGCAAAATGCTGAAAGCTGAAATTGACGGCGAGGGTGTCCCAGAAAAAGGAACACCACAAGGCGGTCTGTTAAGTCCACTGCTCTCCCTCATAGTCCTTAATGAATTAGACTGGTGGGTAAGCAGTCAGTGGGAAACATTCCAGCCGAAGAACCGCAGTAAAAATGGGTGGCTTCAATACGCAAAGAAATATACCAAACTGAAAAGCGGTTTTATTGTACGTTACGCTGATGATTTTAAAATCATGTGTTCAACCTATGGAGAAGCACAAAGATTTTACCACAGTACCGTAGATTTTCTTAATAAAAGACTGAAATTAGAAATCAGTCCAGAGAAATCAAAGGTAGTAAATCTGAAGAAAAATTCATCAGATTTTCTGGGGTTCAAAATCAAAGTCATTCCAAAAGGAAGAACGAAACACGGTTATGTTGCCAAAACAGATATGAACCAAAAAGCATTAAAGAAAGCGAAAACAAATCTAAAGTTAAAGGTAAAAGATATAGCCAGACATACGACTGGCTTCAATATCAGCAGATATAATCTGACAGTTATCGGTATGCAGAATTACTACTGCATAGCAACTAACGTATATAACAACCTGACAGAAGTAAGTTACGCTCTCTTACCGACCATACGAATCCGTTTAAGGAACATTGCAAAATCAGTTCCATTTGAAAGTACAAGTTCAGAATTTCAGAGCAGGACAAAAGGAATCAGACCAAAAACAAAAATAGTGATGATTGCGGATAATCCGCTATTGCCAATTCAAGGAGTACAACACAAAAATCCTATGAATTTCTCGCAAGATATTTGTAATTTTACAAAGCAAGGGAGAAACAAGGTGCATGAGGACGTTGTAGTTGTAACAAAAGAAGAAATCCGAGCGTTGTTGGAAAATGAAAACCCTGCCGATAGCGTAGAGTTTAATGACAATCGTATTTCGGCATATATCACACAACAAGGCAACTGCTATGTAATGAATCGTCGAGGAACTCCGTCCACTCTGATATGTATTCACAAATCAGACAAAGGAGATAACCTTGATAGATATTCTAATCTGGCATTTGTGGAAATTCCCATTGCAAAGGCAATCCTAACAGAATCAGCAGACGAAGCAAAATCACTGTTAAAAGGTTATGTTCTTAATAGTCAGCAGAAGAAAAAACTGAACAGAATACGGACGAATTACGGATACCAGACAATAACTGGGAAATAACTTATAAATCTATTTGGATATGATGGAACGCCGTATGAAGCGAAAGTTTCATGTACGGTGTGAAGCGGGGGAAAACTTGGAGATAACATCAAAAAGTTACCTATCGCTATAAATCTTGAGGGATACGGGAAAACTTCTTGAGAAAAAAGGATATGAGGTCAGAGTTCTTGACCTTATCTCTATGGAAAAGAGCCACTGTTACAATCCGTTTGTGTATCTTCAGAACGACAACGATGTGCAGAAACTTGTAACTAATTTATTCAAAAGCACCACACCAAAGGGCAGTCAGTCCCAAGACCCGTTTTGGGACACTTCAGCTTCTATGCTCCTTTTGGCGTTGGTGTTTTATTTACGTTATGAAGCACCGGAGGAAGAACAGAACTTTGCAATGGTTATGGAAATGCTCAGAGCCGGTTCGATTGAGGATGAGGAAGATACAAGACCATCTCCTCTCGATGAATTATTTGCAGAGCTTGAGATGAACAATCCCGACCATATTGCTCTCAAGTATTACCGTTCCTATCATTCCGGTTCGGCAAAGACACTGAAATCCATTCAGATAACGCTTGCCGCAAGGCTTGAGAAATTCAATCTTGAAAGCCTTGCTTCATTAACTTCGGCAGACGAGTTAGACCTGCCCTCTATGGGAGAAAAGAAAGTCGCCTTGTTTGCCCTGATACCCGATAACGACTCCAGTTTCAATTTTCTGGTGTCGATTTTATATACCCAACTGTTTCAGCAGTTATTCTATGCCGCCGACCATATACACGGAGGTTCGCTTCCCGTTCCCGTCCATTTTCTGATGGACGAGTTTGCCAATGTTTCATTGCCGGATGACTTTGACAAGATACTTTCGGTAATGCGTTCCAGAGGTGTGTCGGTCAGTATCATCTTACAGAACTTGGCACAGCTTAAAGCCTTGTTTGAAAAACAATGGGAAAGTATCGTGGGCAACTGCGATGAATTTCTGTATCTTGGCGGCAACGAGCAAAGTACACACAAATATGTGTCAGAACTACTTGGCAAAGAAACAATCGACACGAACACTTACGGTAAGAGTTCCGGTCGAAGCGGTAACTACTCCACCAACTATCAGATAAGTGGTCGAGAACTTCTCACACCGGATGAAGTGCGTATGCTGGATAACCAATATGCGATTTTATTTATCCGAGGGGAGCGACCGATTATGGATTTTAAGTACGACATCTTGAAGCACCCGAATGTGGCACTGACCACAGACGGAAAAGAGAAACCGTACAAGCACGGAGAAGTAACGATACCGCACTCATCTATTTCCGTTCTTGCCGTTGACCCTGATGAGGTTGAGGAAAGCAATTACGGAGAAACCACTTATGAACTTCTGTCCGATGAGGATTTTGAAGTAGATAACAATTTTTAATCACAGGAGGAAATGACAATGAGATTTTTTAAGAGAAACACAGAAAACAAAGCAACCTCTAAACTGCCTATGACCGGAAAGGTTAAGAAAGGCTACCGTGCATATTGTGTGGCGGTACTGGCAATGACCATTGTACTCGGCACAGGTGTAACCGCATTTGCGGCAAACGACCCTATCACGGTAGTAAACAATCTGTCCGATTTCATTTTCGGACTTATCCGTGCAATTGGACTTATCCTGCTCGGCTTCGGTATCGTGCAGGTCGGACTTTCTTTGAAGTCCCACGATCCGTCCCAGAGAGCAAACGGTTTTCTTACTCTTGCCGGAGGTATCATCATTACTTTCGCAAAAGAAATCCTTACTCTTATCACAGGCTAAGAAGCAACAGTTATCACGGGGCATACTCGCCAAAACGGGTATGCCCCCATTTTTACAAGGAGGTGCGAATGAATGAGCGATAACTGGGTAGTTCAAAACCTCGAAAACGCTCTTGAAACTTGGAACGATAAATTAAGCGAGATATGGCAGCTTTTAACCACAACACCGCAGGATTTCAAAGGCGGAAGCATATGGAATGTGATGGTAACAATTAACGGAGCAGTTCAGGCAATCGGGCTTGCACTATTAGTGCTGTTCTTTGTGGTAGGCGTTGTCCGTACCTGTGGCAGCTTTACCGATGTGAAAAAGCCGGAACACGCATTGAAATTGTTTGTTCGCTTTGCCATTGCCAAAGGTGTCATAACCTACGGTATGGAGCTTATGCTTGCTTTATTCAATATCGTTCAAGGTATCATTTCAACCATTATGACATCATCGGGATTTGGAACACCGAATCAAACGACGCTCCCATCCGAAATGGTAACAACCATTGAGGACTGCGGATTCTTTGAAAGCATTCCGCTATGGGCAGTGACTCTGATAGGCGGTCTTTTTATTACGGTGTTGTCATTCATTCTGATAATGACGGTTTACGGCAGATTTTTCAAACTGTATATGTATACGGCATTAGCACCGATACCGCTATCTACCTTTGCCGGAGAACCAACGCAGAATGTGGGCAAGAGTTTTATTAAAAGTTACTGTGCGGTACTGCTTGAAGGTGCAGTAATCGTGCTTGCCTGCATAATCTTCTCACTGTTTGCGTCAAGTCCGCCGGTAGTAAACCCGGACGCTGCGGCAGTTACACAGGTATGGTCATATATCGGAGAACTTGTATTTAATATGCTTGTTCTTGTCGGTGCAGTAAAGATGAGTGACCGTATTATCAGAGAAATGATGGGCTTATAACGGAGGTTCAAGAAAATGAAAAACAGAAACAGAACAGGTCGGCAGAAATATTTCTCTGCTGACCGTAGATGTAAAGACTGCGTGTATAACGGCGGTAAAAGAAGGGGCGAGCGTATTTGTCTTACGGATATTTGTGTCGTGCCTTCTAAAATTCGACCGATTCGCAGAGAAAGGAAAAACAAATGAAAACAGTACAGATATATAACTTACACCTCGTTACCGGCGAGGTCGTTCAGGCGGCTGAAGATTATGAACTTAAAGGGAAGAAAACAATCGTCAGCCTTTTTCAAAGAGCAGATGATGAGGATATTTTTCTCATTACCGATTTGCTCTTAGGTTCTTGCTATATTCCGAAAAAGAATATTGCGTATATTACAACCGGAGATGTCAGAGTTGATGCTGAACCTGACCGATTTGAAACAAATACTTGCTTGTTAAGGAGCGTGAAGAACTGTGGAAGTGAAGATTAACAGAGAAATACGAAATTACACAGAATCAATGTTCTTTGGGCTGTCGCTCAGACAGTTCATTTTTTCTGTCCTTGCGTGTGGTGTGGCAGTAGAGTTGTACTTCTTACTCAAACCGCATCTTGGAACAGAAACAGTATCGTGGGTGTGTATTTTGGGAGCAGCACCATTTGCAGCTCTCGGTTTTGTGAAATACAACGGAATGACAGCAGAGAAATTTATCTGGGCGTGGATTAAGTCCGAATTTCTTATGCCCAAGAAGTTGGTATTTCACTCCACAAACACCTATTTAGAACTGATGAAACCGAGCATTGAGAAAAAGACAAAGGAGGCTTACAAGAATAATGATTAAGACATTAAACAACATCTTTAAGCAGGATAAGGAAAAATTCGTTGTGCCGAAGGGTGTGCAGGACTGTATTCCGGTTACTGCCATCTATGACGACGGTGTTTTCAGAGTGGGCAAAGATAAGTATTCCAAATCTTTTAAGTTTACGGATATTAACTATGCGGTTGCCAGTCGAGAAGATAAGGAAGCGATGTTCCTTGAGTATTCGGAACTGCTTAACTCTCTTGACAGTGGAGCAACAACAAAGCTCACTATCAACAACAGACGACTGAACCGTTTGGACTTTGAGAAAACAATCCTTATTCCTGAAACCGGAGATGAACTTGATGAGTATCGAGAGGAATACAATAAAATGCTTCTTGATAAGGCGACGGGAGCAAATTCAACGGTGCAGGATAAGTATGTGACCATCTCCATCAACAAAAAGAATGTAGACGACGCAAGAACTTATTTTGCCCGTGTAGGTGCGGATTTGATTTCACACTTTTCACGACTTGGCAGTAAGTGCGTGGAACTTGAAACAGATGAGCGACTTCGCATTATTCACGATTTCTTCCGTGTGGGAGAGGAAACCTCGTATCACTTTGATGTTAAGGAAACCCGAAAGAAAGGACACGATTTCAAGGACTATATTTGCCCGGACTCTTTAGAATTTGAAAGTGATTATTTCAAAATCGGCAATCGTTATGGCAGAGTTATCTTTTTACGTGAATATGCGTCCTATATCAAGGACAGTATGGTGGCGGAACTTACGGATATGAACCGAAATCTGATGATGTCCATTGATATTGTACCTGTGCCTACCGATGAAGCAGTCAGAGAAGCCGAAAACAGATTGCTCGGTGTAGAAACCAACATCACGAACTGGCAGAGAAAGCAGAATATGAACAATAACTTTTCGGCAACCGTTCCTTATGATATGGAACAGCAGAAAAAGGAAATGAAAGAGTTCCTTGATGACCTTACCACCCGAGACCAGAGAATGATGTTCGCAGTGCTTACGATGGTGCATACCGCAGATACCAAAGAACAGCTCGATAACGATACAGAAGCGTTGCTCACAACAGCGAGAAAGCATCTTTGTCAGTTTGCGGTTCTTAAATTTCAGCAGATGGACGGACTCAATACCGTTATGCCATACGGTACAAGGAAAATTGATACCTTCAGAACCCTTACAACCGAGAGCCTTGCAGTGTTTATTCCGTTCAGAGTTCAGGATATTTACCACGAGAACGGTATTTACTACGGTCAGAATGTTATCAGTAAAAATATGATAATTGCCGACCGAAAACAGCTTCTTAACGGTAATTCCTTTATCCTCGGTGTATCCGGTGGCGGTAAGTCCTTTGCGGCTAAGGGGGAGATTGAAAATATTATCCTTTCTTCCGACGCCGATGTAATCATCATCGACCCTGAGAGGGAGTATTCCCATCTTGTAAATGCACTTGGTGGCGAGATTATCAATATCTCCGCAACATCGAATAACCATATCAATGCAATGGATATGAATAAGGACTATGGCGACGGAGCAAATCCTGTTATCTTGAAATCCGAGTTTATTATGTCCCTTTGCGAACAGCTTATCGGCGGTACAAATCTCGGAGCAAAGCAGAAGTCCATTATTGACCGTTGCACTGCAAGTGTTTACCGCACCTATCAGCAGAATGATTACACCGGTCAGGTTCCGACCTTGCAGGATTTCAGAGACGAACTTCTCAAACAGGATGAGCCGGAAGCAAAGGAAATCGCTCTTGCTATTGAGTTGTTTACCCACGGTTCGCTGAACACATTTGCAAAGCAGACAAATGTAGACACTCACAATCGACTTATCTGTTATGACATTCTCGACCTTGGTAAGCAGCTTATGCCAATCGGTATGCTTGTCGTCCTCGATAGCATTTTGAACCGAATCACACAGAACCGAGCAAAGGGTAAGCATACCTTTATCTTCATTGATGAGATTTACCTCTTGTTCCAGCACGAGTATTCTGCAAACTTCCTCTTTACACTCTGGAAGCGTGTAAGAAAGTACGGTGCATACGCAACCGGTATCACGCAGAATGTGGACGACCTCTTACAGAGCCATACCGCAAGAACAATGCTTGCAAACAGCGAGTTTATCATTATGCTCAATCAGGCTTCTACCGACAGACTGGAACTTGCAAAGCTTTTGAATATCTCCGACCTTCAGCTTTCGTATATCACGAATGTTGATGCAGGACACGGACTTATCAAGGTTGGCAGTTCTCTTGTACCGTTTGCAAACAAGTTCCCGAAGAATACGAAGTTGTACCGCTTGATGACGACGAAGCCCGGTGAAGGCTTATAAGGAGGTGTTTTCTATGGCAAAAATTCAATTTAGAAACAAAGCACACAGAGATTTCGTCTTTGAAAATCTCGAAAAGTGCAGACACAATGACTGCTATCATCAGGCGTTTTTCTATGTGATGGGCATTTCAGAAGAAACCAGAATGAATATCGGAAAAATGTTTGATTTTAAGAACGATTGCATTGTGCCGGAGGGGATGTATGGTGGCTGGCAGACCAGTGGAACAGTCAAGGTCTGCCACCTTGCCTTTAATCTTTGGAACGGTTTTACGGAGGAGGGAAAAGAAAACCTTTTCACACCGGATGAATTATTCTGTTGCGGATATGCTTCCTACTTTATGGAGGGTATCAAACTCAGGTATCCCGAATATTGTAGAGATTTGATTCCGTCCAAACGAAAAGATATGGAAAGGTAAAGGAAAACGATGAATAAGAAATTAAGAATTGCGGTTATATCGCTATTAAGCGTTGTACTTGCTGTGAGTGTTGGCTTCTTGGTCAAAGACTACTGCGACTCAAAAAAACAGGCAGAACTCTATGATAACTTGATTGAAGACATCGAGGATACAGATGATATGGAAGATGCAATGTCCTATTCCGAAGATAAGGACTTTCTGGCGGACTATCAGGAACTGTATATGCAGAACAACGATATGGTCGGTTGGATAAAAGTTGAGGATACAAAAATCAACTATCCGGTTATGCAGTCAAAAGACAATCCGAATTTCTATCTAAGACACGGATTTGATAAAGGCTACACAGCTTATGGTTGCCCGTATGTGCAGGAAAACTGCGATGTGGACGCTCCGTCAGATAACCTTGTTATCTACGGTCATCATATGAACGACAAGTCGATGTTCGCCGGATTGATGAAGTATGCCGATAAATCTTTTTGGAAAAAGCATAAAACCATTCAGTTTGATACGCTGACCGAGAAAGGCAAATACGAAGTAGTGGCTGCTTTCAAGACAGAAGTATATACAGACAGTCCAAATAGCTTCAGATACTATGATTTTGTCAATGCAGATACAGCAGATGATTTCAATGCGTATATTGCTAAGTGCAAGGAACTTGCTATATATGATACAGGAGTCAATGCAGAATATGGAGATAAATTGATTACGCTTTCTACCTGCGAGTATTCCCGTAACAACGGAAGAATGGTTGTCGTGGCAAAGAAAGTGGCTGAGTAAGGAGGGATAAGCCTTGTATGATTAGTTTGATAAATTTAGCGGTGTTGTTCGTAGCTAAGGTTGCGGACAACGCCCTTAGTACAACAAAAACAATATTGGTACAGAGAAGTCGGTGGATACTTGCAGGCATTG
>ERZ1027229.164-NODE-164-length-36462-cov-14.709451_pt1 | contig 36462 bp, 32 predicted proteins | sample MGYA00519245_ERZ1027229 | MGnify/ENA primary metagenome ERZ1027229 (study PRJEB26926, sample SAMN06164466) | human gut metagenome | biome: ENVO:00009003; feature: ENVO:2100002; material: ENVO:00002003 | host: Homo sapiens | place: USA | collected 2012 ...
TATAAGAGACAGAAATAATAACATATATGTTTGTGAATACTTTTAAGCTTTTAATTATGAAAGGAAGTTTTTGTATGCCTATAACCGAGATACTGGAGCGCAACGCAAGAGAGTTCGGAAACGATGTTGCTCTGGTAGAGGTCAATCCTGAAATTAGAGAAACCAGACGTGTGACTTGGAAGGAATATGAGCTTATCGAGCCTAACCCAGTCTGTCATTATCGCCGTGAGATAACCTGGAGCGTTTTCAACGAAAAGGCTAACCGCTTTGCCAATCTGCTTTTATCCCGTGGGGTAAAAAAGGGTGACAAGGTGGGTATCCTGCTTATGAACTGTCTTGAATGGCTGCCTATTTATTTTGGTATCCTCAAGACGGGTGCGCTTGCAGTGCCGCTGAATTTCAGATACACTCCAGAGGAGATAAAATACTGTCTTGACCTTGCCGAGGTGGATATTCTTGTATTTGGTCCTGAATTTATCGGCAGAGTTGAGGAGATAGCTGATGAGATAAGCAAGAACAGACTTCTTTTCTATGTTGGCGAGAACTGTCCGTCATTTGCAGAGCATTATGACAGGCTCACTGCAAATTGTGCAAGCACTACTCCGTACATAGAGCTTACTGATGAGGACGATGCGGCTATCTACTTCTCGTCAGGCACAACTGGCTTCCCTAAGGCTATCCTGCACAATCACGAGAGCCTTATGCACGCCGCAAGAGTTGAGCAGAATCATCACGGTCAGACAAAGGAGGATGTTTTCCTTTGTATCCCTCCCCTTTATCATACAGGTGCGAAGATGCACTGGTTCGGAAGCCTTATCTCAGGGGGCAAGGCGGTGCTTCTCAAGGGCGTGAAGCCTGAATTTATACTTGATACTGTATCAAGGGAAAAGTGTACTATCGTATGGCTTCTTGTGCCTTGGGCACAGGATATCCTTGACGCTATCGACAGCGGTGAGGTGACACTTTCAAAGTATGAGCTTTCGCAGTGGAGGCTTATGCACATAGGTGCACAGCCTGTTCCGCCGTCACTTATTGCACGCTGGAAAAAGGTTTTCCCTAACCACAAATATGACACTAACTATGGTCTTAGCGAATCTATCGGTCCTGGCTGTGTACACCTTGGTGTGGATAACATTGACAAGGTAGGCGCAATAGGCAAGGCAGGCTTTGGCTGGAAGGTCAAGATAGTTGATGATAAGGGCAACACTGTAAAGCGTGGCGAAGTGGGCGAGCTTTGCGTAAAAGGTCCTGGCGTTATGACCTGCTACTACAGAGATCCAAAGGCGACGGCTGAAACTCTCAAAGACGGCTGGCTTTTCACCGGAGATATGGCTCAGGAGGACGAGGACGGATTTATTTACCTTGTTGACCGTAAAAAGGACGTTATTATAAGTGGTGGAGAAAATCTTTACCCTGTACAGATAGAAGACTTTTTGAGAAGTCATGACGCTATCAGGGACGTGGCAGTAATTGGTCTGCCTGACCAGCGTTTGGGCGAGATAGCGGCGGCAATAATCGAGCTAAAGCCAGATCACCCATGCACAGAGGAAGAGATAATGGCGTTCTGTCAGAAGCTTCCGAGATACAAGCGTCCGCACAAGATAATTTTTGCAGACATACCGAGAAACCCGACGGGCAAGATAGAGAAGCCGAAGCTCAGGAAGATATACTGCGGCGAGAGCCTTGTGGCAAAGCAGAATCACGGATAAAAAGTAAAGAGGGGTAACGAAAATGGGACGAGAAGTAGTATTTGCCAACATACGAAAAAGAATGATAGCAATGATAGTTGGCGGTGTGATACTCACGCTAATGGGTGGATTTATCTCATTTGCGGCGGTAGTAGCCGGTGAATACAGCGTATTGATACTTGGACTTTTTGCGCTTACGCCTGGTGTTATATTTCTTATATTTGGTACGTCACGGAGGACGCACCCTGAAAAGAGCGGCATATTCAAAGCTAATCCCGATCTTTTACAGCAGGCTGACGAGCTTTACGCCAACATACAATATCAGGACGATTATATTATCGTATCCGACAGGGTGCTTGCCAACAAGAAAGTGCCATTTCAGATGTGCTGGCGAGAGGAAGCCTACGGCATTTACCAGCACACAGCGAGTATGAATTTCATCAGCTACACCAACGAGATAATCGTCTGCACGAAGCACAAGAAGAATGTACTGCGTTTTAACGTATATGCAAAGGGCAAGGACACCGCCATGGGGCTTATGCAATTGCTTTCCCAATGTTGTCCCAACGCAATGGTAGGCTACACTCCTGAAACGCTTGCATATGTTAAGGATATGCAGAGGCGTGCTCAGCAATAGATAATGGACAAGCTCTTTGTGCTTAAATTTGCACAAAGGGCTTGACTTTTTTTGTGATTACTTGTATAATAGTATAGTTGACACAAGGAGATGTACCCAAGTGGCTGAAGGGTCCGCACTCGAAATGCGGTAGTACGGCAAAACCGTAGCGAGAGTTCAAATCTCTCCATCTCCGCCAGCAGGTGCGTGCCCCTGCACCTAATTCCGCTATCATTTATGGTAGCGGATTTTTTTGCTCCCGCCCATAGGTATGATACGCTGGGAGGGGTTTGCTGCTCGCCGTGACGGGCATTGTCCGTCATGGCTTTTTTGTTATCAAACTTCAGTCTCGCTCAATAAGTTTGTTTGTAAACTTTACAATGTATGGGGCTTGCCCCTGCACCCAATTCCGCCTTACTGTGGTAGGGCGGATTTTTTTGTTGCCACACAAAATCTTGCATTTCCACACGAACTGTGTTATAATCCTATATATCAAACATCATAACATGGAGGTCTATCATGTACGAAAATTTTAAATATCTCGACGCTGTTGCACAAAAAGAGATAACTAAGGGTGTTTTCTCAGGCTCAGTTCTCAGCGTTATCCATAAAGGCGAAACTGTCTATCTCAAAAGCTTTGGTCTTGCTGACAAGGAGAAAAATATCCCTATGAAAACTGACAGCATTTTCAGACTCTTTTCTATGTCAAAGCCTGTCACAGCCGCTGCCGCAATGATACTTATCGAGCGTGGTCTGCTTGACACTCGTCACCTGCTCAAGTGGTTTATCACTGAGTTCTCCGACCCTGTGGTTCTTGATGAGAACGGTGAGCGTCCTGCTGACAGAGATATAACCATAGGCGACCTTCTCACCATGACTTCCGGTATCCCTTATCCTGACGGCACTTCCGCAGGTCAGAAAATGGGTGCGCTTTGGGGCGAGCAGTCTGAAAAATATCTTAAGGGCGAAAAGCTTCTGGATACTGTGAGCTTCGCAAAGGAAATGGGCAAGCGTCCTCTTATGTTCACCCCTGGAGAAAAGTGGATGTACGGTGCGTCTGCTGACATCATGGGTGCTGTTATCGAAGTGGTTTCTGGCATGAAGTTCGGAGATTTTCTTAGAAAAGAGATCTTTGAACCCCTCGGCATGAACGATACAGGCTTCTATATCCCAGCGGAAAAGTACAGCCGACTTGCCCAGTGTTATGAATACAAAAATGGCGGAAATGAGCCTTTCACTCACTTCCACCTTTGCCTTACTGATTACACGGTACCTCCTGCCTTTGAGTCGGGCGGAGCAGGTCTTGTTTCCACTGTAGAGGACTATGCAAAGTTTGCCAAAATGCTTATGAACAAGGGCGAGCTTGACGGCGTGAGGATACTCGGCAGAAATACGGTCGATTTCATGACAAGAAACGGTCTTACACCTGAACAGCGCAAGACCCTTAACTGGGACAGCACAAAGGGTCACGGCTACGGTAACTTCATGCGTATCCTTGACGACCCTTCCGCCGCAGGACTTATCCAGTCAGAAGGCTCTTTCGGCTGGGACGGCTGGATGGGCTGTTATTTCAGCCTTGACCCAAAAGAACAGCTCTGCATACTATATTTTATCCAGCAGGCAGGCGCAGGCACTACCGATTCTGCAAGGCGTTTGCAGAACATCGCATGGGGTGCAGTAAAATAAGCAGAGGAGGTCTGAGATTTGAAATTACAGGAAGGCAGATTTATACAAGGGCTTAGAAATATGTTCAGTCTGCGCTGGGATATGGCTGACCCTGATGAGATACATAATACCATAATATCTGGTGCAAAGCTTCAGGGCACGAATATGTGTATTCTCATGCTTGCCATACTTATAGCTTCCATAGGTCTGAATATGAACTCCACCGCCGTTATAATCGGTGCTATGCTTATCTCGCCTCTTATGGGCGGTATAACAGCCATAGGCTACGGAATCGCTACCAATGACCTGACTCTTTCAAAGGGTGCAGCAATAAGGCTTGGCATACAGGTGGTCATTTGCCTTATCACCTCGACTATTTACTTTACTATCTCACCTATCACCACAGCCTCCTCCGAGCTTCTCGCCCGAACCACACCTACAGCGTGGGACGTTCTTATTGCCCTTTTTGGCGGACTTGCCGGCATAATAGGTCAGACCCGTAAGGAGAAAAGCAACGTTATCCCAGGCGTGGCTATCGCAACAGCACTCATGCCGCCCCTTTGTACCGCAGGCTATGGACTGGCAAGACACCGCCTTGACTATTTCGGCGGAGCATTGTATCTCTTTTTCATAAACAGCTTTTTCATCTGCCTTGCGGCTATCGTTGTGCTGAAGCTTTTAAGGCTGCCTCACGGCAACGATATTTCCCCGAAGGCTTTGAAAAAGATACACAGAAATATCGCTTTTATCACAGTTATTACCATGCTGCCTAGTATTTATCTTGGCTATGATATTGTGAAAAAGACAATGGATAACAGCAGTGCAGAGAAGTTTATCACCGAGAATTTTGACTTTGACGGCACTCAGATAGTGCAGAAAACTATAGATACCGATAAACGTATGATAGAAGTGGCACTTCTTGGCAAGAAAATAAGCACTGCCGATACAAAGGCGCTTCAAAGCGAGCTGAAAGCTTTCGGATTGGGGGATTATAAGCTTGTGATAACACAGACCGAGGTGGAAAGCGGTGTTACCGCTGACGAGGTCGAAAAGATGCTTGAAAAGAATGCCGACGATGAGGAAACACAGAACAAGGTGGCACAGGTGCTTGCGCAGAAAGAAAACGACGACCTTAAAGCCGAGAATGAAAATCTGAAGGCACAGCTTGACAGCTACCAGAGCTATGATATAGACATGAGCGATATCGCCGAGGAGCTTGCTATCGTCTATCCCAACATAACAGGTGCGGCAGGCGGTCACATGAGCAGCCATTCAGTAGGCTCGCCCACAACAGTTAATGGCATAACAGTGGTGCTATATGAGAACAAGGCTCTTACCGATGAACAGCTCAAAACTGTCACAGAGCTTCTGAAAAAACGTCTTGACGTGTCAAACGTCACAGTTATCCAGCAGGTGGAGAAGCAGAAAGATACCACCTCAAAGGCTGAAAGCACCGATAAAAAGAAAAAGAATTGAAAAAATTCTGAAAACCCCTTGCAATCTGAGAAGATGTGTGCTATAATATATTAAAATGTATAATTATGTTTTGGAGGAACAAAAATGAGCGTAATTGAGATCGTTGCAGGCGCACTGCTGATCGTAGCCAGCCTCGTTATCATACTTGTAGTTCTTGCGCAGGACACCAAAGAGCAGGGTCTTACATCTGCTATCGGCGGTGGATATAACGATTCTTTCTATGGAAAGAACGGTTCAAACACCAAGGACGCTAAGCTTAACAGACTGACAAGGATAAGTGCGATACTGATATTCGTGATAACTCTTGCTGTAAATATCATTTATCAGATCAAGAAATAATTGCCCGCCCTGCTCCGTGCAGGGCTTTTTCTTTGCAGAAAGTAAGAACGGGGAAAAGAATGTAATGAAATGTGCAGACGGTGTAAAGAATAAGATAAGACCGCTTTTTGCGGGGTTTTACGACTCGCTGATGTTCTCCTATTTTGACGGCGTTTTCGGCACTGCCTTTTGCGACGATACGACCGCACCCACGGCGGCGGTCATATGCTGCGGCGACTTTTATTTTGCCGCAGGGGATAAAAGCTGTGCTGCTGATATGCTCACATTTTGCAGCGACAACAAAAACGCAGTCATAGTTCCTGACAGCGAGGAGCTTGCAAAAGCTTTGTGTGCCTGTGACGGACAGCTTGAAATGGTGAAAAGATATCACACATGTCCGCCTGAAAACGGCTTTGATGTTGACAGACTGCGTGAAACAGTATCAAGAGCACAAAATATGGGACAGTTTAGATTATCAATGATAGATGAGGAACTTTATAAGAAAGCTTTAACAGAGCAGTGGTCGGAGTCCTTTGTGTGCAATTTCAAAGACTTTGCGGACTTTTCAGCCCATGGCTTTGGCTTTGTGCTCACTGATAATGGCAGGATAGTCAGCGGAACTTCTGCGTTTTCATACTACGATAAAGGCGTTGAGATAGAAGTTTCAACCTGTAAAGAATACCGCCTGAAAGGTCTTGCACAGATAACTGCGGCGGCGTTTTTGCTGGAATGTGTACGCCGTGGGCTTACACCTCACTGGGACGCACGAAATCTCACCTCGCTTTCAATAGCACAGAAAATGGGCTTTGTGTTCAGAGATGAATACATAGCGTTGGAATATAAGTAAAAGAAAGGAAATTTATGAAGTTAGATTACAGAAAAATAATATACTCAAAATTGAAAAAAGCAGGCAAAAAGCCACTGACTTTCAAAGAACTGCTGAGATCATGCAGAGGAAAGGGCTTTGAGTTCGAGAAGTTTACAAAAGCCGTTGACAAAATGAAGAAAAACGGCGAGATAATGGAAGATAAATTCGGCATAAGGCTCGTTGACCCTAAGAAATTCGTCAAGTGCGAGGTGGTAAGGCTCAATAAGACCTACGGCTTTGTGAAAAATCTTGACACTGACGAGGAAATTTTTGTTGTGGGCAAGTATCTCAAAGGCGCAATGCCACACGATATCGTCCTTGTGAGAACGTTCAAGGGCGAGGGAGCTTGCACCGAGGGCGAGGTCATGAGCATTGTAGAGGAGAATTTTGCTAAGTTCACAGGGGAGCTTGTGAGCGAGTTTGGCGTGCTGAAAATCGTTCCTGATATGCTGTCAAAATATGCAATGACCTTTGAGAACCCTATGAGGCTTGAGCTTCACGAGGGCGATAAGGTGGTGGCGCAGGTCACAAAACGTGGAAACAGGCATTCTGAACACGTCTGCGAGATAGTTTCAAGCTATGGAAGCTCCATGAAAGCCTCCGCCTGCGCAATGAGCGTCCTTGAGGTCAACGGTCTGACACCTGTTTTTCCTGGCGAGGTCATCTATGAAGCTAGGGAAGTGTCCGATTATTCAAGGATAAAAGAGGAGATACCCAACCGCCTTGACCTTCGTGACAAGCCGATATTCACCATTGACGGCGCAGATACAAAAGATATCGACGATGCAATTTCTGTTGAACGAACCAAAACAGGTTATCTTCTTGGCGTTCACATTGCCGACGTTTCCCACTATGTTCAGCCTAAGTCACAGCTAGATAACGAAGCTTTCAAACGTGGCACAAGCGTTTATTACGCAAACCGAGTTATACCAATGCTCCCGAAAGAGCTTTCAAATGGTATCTGCTCCCTTAATCCGCAGGAGGACAGACTTGCGTTCTCATGTCTTTGTGAACTTGACAAGCAGGGCAATATCACCGACTATAAGTTTGCAAAAACTGTTATCCGCTCCCGTGTAAAGGGCGTTTATTCCGAGATAAATTCACTTTTGGCAGGCAGTGACGATGCTGAACTTAAAGAAAAATATGCCGAGGTTTCAGGTCAGCTTCCTATTATAAAGGAGCTTGCGGATATTTTGTATAAAAACAAGAAAAACCGTGGCTGTCCTGAGCTTGAAACCTCTGAGAGCAAGCTTATCATCAATGACGAGGATATCTGCGTGGGCGTTGAGAGGCGTACCCGTGGAAGAAGCGAGGAGATAATAGAGGACTTCATGCTTGTTGCAAACGAGTGTGCCGCAAGATTTGGCATGGATAATAACCTGCCGTTCGTTTATCGTATCCACGAAGAGCCGTCAGACGAGAAGCTTGAATCCCTGAGAGAAGCGCTTGTCAAGCTCAACGTCCAGTATAAGCTGGGCGAAAAGGCTTGCCCCGGGGATATGTCGGAGATACTCAAAGCCGCAAAGGGTACTGATATCGACCTTATCATGAACAATATCGTTCTGAGGAGTATGTCAAAGGCAAGATATTCCACCGAGCCTGTGGGTCACTTCGGACTTGCGCTGGAGGATTACGCCCACTTCACTTCGCCTATCAGACGTTACCCTGACCTGACTATCCATAGGATAATGTCAGCTTTTCTCAGTGGCAGCAGTGCAGAGGAGTGTGCCACAAAGTTCAACAAATTCGTTTACGCCTCAGCCGACCAGTCCACAAAGACGGAGCTTACTGCAATGCAAGTTGAACGCAGCTGTGAGGATTGCTACAAGGCTGAGTATATGAACGCTCATATCGGTGAGGAGTTTCAGGGGACAGTGGTTTCAGCCGTTGAGTTCGGTCTTTTTATCGCACTTCCTGACACCTGCGAGGGACTTCTTCACACGGACAATATGCCTGATGGCGAGTATGTCTGCGACGATATGGTGAGCCTGAAAAACCTTACAAACGGAATGGAATATCGTGTGGGCGACCCTATCAGAGTAAAGGTGATAAACGCAAATGTAAATTCGGGCAAGATAGATTTTGCACTTGCTGATGAGGACTAAAATATGCTTATATAAGAAAAATGGCGGTCTTGCACCGTCATTTTTTTTGCAATTCTGTAGGGGTTTGCGCCCTCGACGTCCCGTTCTTTTCGCTCATCTTGTGGTCTTACAAATTTATCGTTTCATGAATTGCGTATATGTACAAAAAATCGGACAGCCGCACCAAGCAACTGTCCGATAATTTTTTGTATTAATAAATTACTTTGAAAGACCCCAGATATCTCTAGCGTAGTCCTCAACAGAACGGTCTGCGGAGAAAATGCCTGCGCCTGCAATGTTTGCAAGGCTCATCTTCTGCCACTTTGTCTGATCCTTGTAGCACTCAGAAGCGTAAGCCTGTGCCTTCTGGTAAGAATCGAAGTCCTTGAGAGCCATGTATGGGTCAGAGTTCTTCAGGCTGTCAGCGATCTCGTTGAACTGCTGTCCGTTGATGCCGTACTGAAGTGTGTCGATAGCCTGCTTAACAACTGCGTTGGAGTTGTAGATGTCCATAGGCTTGTAGCCTGACTTGCAAGCATTTACTTCATCAACGTTCATACCGAAGATGATGATGTTGTCGTCGCCTACCTGCTCGTGTATCTCAACGTTTGCTCCGTCAAGAGTACCCAGTGTGATAGCACCGTTTATCATAAGCTTCATGTTACCTGTACCTGAAGCCTCAGTACCAGCAAGTGAGATCTGCTCAGAGATGTTTGCCGCTGGCATGAGTATCTCAGAAAGGGATACGTTGTAGTCCTCAAGGAAGATAACGTTGAGCTTCTCGTTGAGCTTCTTGTCCTTTTTCAGCTCCTGAGAAATGTTCCAGATAAGCTTGATGATCTGCTTTGCCATGTAGTAGCCAGGAGCAGCCTTTGCAGCAAAGATATATGTCTTTGGTACAAAATCAGCGTTTGGATTAGCCTTGAGGTAATTGTACTGTGCTATGATGTTCAAAGCGTTGAGCTGCTGTCTCTTGTATTCGTGAAGTCTCTTTACCTGAACATCAAAGATAGAGTCAGTGTTGAGAACAACGCCGTACTGATTCTTTACATACTTTGCAAAACTCTTTTTGTTGTCAAGCTTGATCTTTGCAAGTCTGTCAAGAACGTCCTTGTCGTCCTTGAATACAGCAAGCTTAGAAAGCTCAGCGGCATTCTTGAGGAAGCCGTCGCCTATCTTCTCGCAAAGAAGATCTGTCAGACCCTCGTTAGACTGATAAAGCCATCTTCTGTATGCGATACCGTTTGTAACGTTCTTGAACTTTGTTGGTGTGTCAAGGTACTCGTCCTTGAATGTTTCTTTCTTGATGATCTCAGAGTGTATCTTTGCAACGCCGTTTACACTGTGGCAAGCGTGTACGCAAAGTGTAGCCATTTTCACCTTGTTGTCCTCAACGATAGACATATGTGAAACCTTAGCCTGATCCTTGTATCTCTCCCAAAGATCCTTGCAGTAACGCTCGTTTATCTCGATAATGATAGAGAAGATTCTAGGGCAAACGCTCTTGAGGAGGTTGCAGTCCCACTTCTCCAAAGCCTCAGGCATTACAGTGTGGTTTGTGTATGCAAATGTGTTTGTAACGATGTGCCAAGCCTTGTCCCATGAATAGCCGCAATCATCAAGAAGAACTCTCATAAGCTCTGGGATAGCAAGTGTCGGGTGAGTATCGTTGATGTGGATAGCTACCTTTTCATGGAGGTTGTCAAGTGTGCCGTAAACGCTCATGTGCTGGTTTACGATATCGCCGATAGAAGCAGCGCAAAGGAAATACTGCTGTCTGAGTCTAAGTGACTTACCCTCTGCATGGTTGTCGTTAGGATAAAGCACCTTTGTGATAGCCTGTGAAATAATGTTCTTGCTAAGAGCCTTCTGATAGTCGCCCTGATTGAACATTGACATATCAAAGTCAGCCATTTCAGCTTTCCAAAGTCTGAGCTTTGAAACTGCTTCGCTGTTGTAGCCTGATACGAACAGATCGTATGGAACAGCCATAACTGATGTGTAGTTCTCGTGAGTTACACAGTGATACTGATTGTCCCAGTATTCCTTAAGCTCGCCGTCAAAACGAACCTCGACAGCCTTTGAAGGAACAGGAACGAGCCATACAGAGCCGCCTGGGAGCCAGTTGTCAGGAAGCTCGGTCTGCCAGCCGTCCTCCAGCTTCTGCTTGAAGATACCGTATTCATAGCAGATAGAATAGCCTGTAGCATGATAGCCATCGGCAGCAAGAGCGTCAAGATAGCAGGCAGCAAGTCTTCCAAGACCGCCGTTGCCAAGACCTGCGTCAGGCTCACACTCGTAAATGCCGTTTATAGAAATGCCCATGTCCTTAAGGACCTTTGTAGCCTGCTTCTGCATTTCAAGGTTATAAAGAGAAGTTTTAAGGCTTCTTCCCATAAGAAATTCCATTGAAAGATAATAGACCTTCTTCTTGCCCTCAGACTGAGTTTTAACGGTGAACTTTCTTCTCTTAGCTTTAAGAATGCCTACAACGATCTTAGAAAGAGCCTCGTATACCTGCTGATCGGAAGCGTCCTCAGGTGTTGTCTGGAAATCGTTGTGAAGAACGTCAAGAAGCTTTTCTTTAAGTTCCTGCGTGGAAATTGTTTTTTCTACAGCACTATTTGCCATAAATCTTTACCTCCTATATACTTTCAAGTCGAGCTTTGCGCTCTGCACCTTTATTACTGTATTGGCGAAAACGTTTGAGAAATAAGGATAGTTTTCACCCGTTTTGGGGAATAACACGCCCCTGCTCCTGATAATTATACCACAAGCCGACAATTTTTGCAAGAAAAAATGCCAAACGCCCCTAAAATTTAAACACTTTTTACATAGGGCAGGCGTATGATTTGTAGAAATCATAGACGCTGATATGCTATTTCTGCAATAGCTGTCATATTATGTTTGGAATATAACACAGGATATAGTATTTACCTAATTTTATTATATGGTATAGTTGCATAATTGTCAAGGCGTTCAATTGTATAAAATGCTGATTTTGGAAGAATGAACAGCAAAAGGGGACAGTAGGGGCGGTAGTTTTTATATAATCACAAGAATATGAATTTGCTAGGTGGGCATATAGGCCATACAATATGTGTTCAGAAAAAAGTGTACTTACGTTATTTGTAGCAAAAGGCTCAATTTCTATGATGCAGAAATTGAGCCTTTTTATATATTCGTTCGTTTTGATATAAAATCTATTCTTCTTCTATCTTTTCTTCAGCCTTTGCAAGCTGTTTCTTGTCATATACGCTCTTTGCTACCTGAATACCGAACACGATCGCCGCACCGATGATAAAAAATACGATGCTGAATGTGCTGAAGGACATAGGGCCTTTAGGCTCTTTAAGCGTTGTAGGACCTATAACTATGGCGTACAGTGAGCCTATCATCATGCCGATAACGCAGTAGATAGTCTGGCTTCTGAACTTTTCAAGAGCCTTTTTGATAAGCCTGAGAGTAATGAACACCCCAAGGATAATGCCGATACCCAAAGAGCAGAGAAGTCCGAAATACTCGAAATTCAGATGAAGGAACTCTTTTATTCCTGTGATAACAGGCATATAAAGACCGAATGTGAGAAGTATGGTGGAGCCTGAAATGCCGGGAAGCACCATTGCAGATATTGCGCACATTCCTGCAAGAACAACGAATATCACTGTGCCTATATTCATGTGAGAAACGTCAGCACCGCTGCCGGAGGGATTTATAAGGGATATTCCAACAACTATTGCAATGCCGATAACAGCCCATACGATGTTGTAATATTTGCCCTTTATGCTCTCTTTTTCTTCCATTATCATGACCGGTATCGCCAGAATGATAAAGCCCAGAAACAGCGAGCTTACCTTGTAGATGCCGCTTTCAAACACGTTGGCAAGAACGCTTACTGCAAGAAGCATACCGATCACCCAGCCCACGCCAAGCTTTATAAGAAAGAAAAATGCTTTTTTACGCTTTGCATTGTCACGTCCCATAATGTCGTTAAGGGAATTTATGAAGCTGTCATAAAAACCCAGCAGGAATGCTATAGTTCCTCCTGAAACTCCCGGAACGCTGTCCGCAAGAGCCATGCAAAAGCCTCTGAGTGCGTTTATTATCATACTTGTTTCTATGCCTTAAAAGGCATATCCTCCTTCCGTGGTGTTGTCTGCTTTCGTATCAGCAGACTTTTCTTTTGTTCTGATGTAAGCTTTTTCTACCTGTGTCATCAGCTTTCCAAGCTGTGCTTCCTGCTTATCGTCACTAACGAGCGCCGCACTTTTTTCAGCCGAAGCCTTTGCCGATCTCACATCACCCTGAGCGAGAAAACACTCGCCCTTGTAAAGCTCACAGTTGCAGCGAAGCGTCTTGTCAGCGTCACGGCTTTTCTCTGCGCTGTCAAAAAACTTCACCGCCGCTTCAAAGCGTTCGTTGAAATATTCCAGCAGACCAATGGTGAAAAGCATTTGCCCATTGCGTTTATCGAGAAGACCTCGCTTGAAGTAATGCTCTGCCGAAACAAATATCTCGTTTGCCTGAGAAATATCACCTGACATGAGCCTGCCGTAAAGAAGCAGTTCAAAATACTTGTTCTGATCTGAGGGGGTAAGCTTATCAAAAGCTATACGGTCAAGTGTGAGAAAACAGTTTTCAAAGCGTTTTTCTGAAATGTAAACAGCGGCAAGCTTCAAAAGACCGTGACCCTTATCTTTGTTCTGCCTGAGAAGATATTTTTCAAGAAGCTCAAAATATTCGTCACAGCCGCCCTTTTTAGCGTAGAGCCTTTCGAGCTTTTTTATTTTGAATACCCATATGAAAAGCCCTGCAAGCTCGACGATGCACAGGAATATAAGACAAAGAGGAAGCGCTCTCATAAAAACGTTTATGCAAAACTGCGCTCCATAGCGACAGCCCTTTGAAAGCCATGCAATGCACATCACAGCATAACTCAGCACCAGGCTCAATGCGGCAATGAGCCACAAGGTCCTTATAACGCCTTTATGCACCTTGCTCACCTCTTTGTAAATCATATCACATATAAGTAAAAATCAAATGTTGTCTGTGTAAAGAATGGGTAAAAATGTATAAACTGTTCAAAAATTTTTAAATTTAATCTATTGCCGCCTACTGCATATCCTTATTTCTGTTTTTGAGAAGTTTCTGTCTTTTGCGTTCGTGTCTGTCCATAACTATCTTTTCGCAGAAGTCTACGACTTTCTTCATGAAAGGCTTGAAAATGTAGAAAAATTCGCCCTCATAGGTAACGACCTCGCCGTTAAAGCCCTTTTTGAACTTGTATACGCCATAGTTAGGGTTTGTTTCATCGTTGTAGAATGGTATGCCCTGAAAATCATAGATATAGTTTTTGCCCTCCAAAGCCCAGTTTATCATCGTCCACTGCATGAGATAGTTAGGGTAGAGGTTTCTGTGGTGGTTTGCGGAAGCACCGTAAACATAGCAGGTCTTGCCTGCATACTGTGTTGTTACTGCACCTGACAACGGTATCTGCTTGCCGTCCTCGTCAACATAGCACATGAAAAGTCGGCAGTGTTCAGGACCAAGACCATTGAGCATTTTTACAAAATACTCCTTTGAACGGATAGAGAAGCCATCTCTGATACCTGTTGCCTGCATGAGAGGGTAGAAATCGTCAAGAGCCTCAGTGCCGCAAGCCTTGCAGTAAACGCCCTTTCTAGGGGCTTTTCTGATACGGTTTCTCCAGTCAGGCTTGAAAGTCGCCATGACCTCGTCAGGGGTCTTGCCCTCGATATTTCTGAGCATATAGTTATTACGAGCCTGAATAGTGGTCAGCTCAGCCGCTTTGTGTATGTGCTTGAAGCCCATGTCCTCGATAAGCTTTGTACACTTGTCGTCGCCCTCCTCGAAACAAGGATCCCACATAAACTGGTAGCATTTGTATTTCTTTGCAAGCACCTTTACGCCCTCGAAAAGGTCGGTCATGACCTCTTTATCAGACCAGTCGCAAACAGGGCCATGAGGGGCATACATAAAAGTAACACCGAAAATAGGCACTTTTTTGATTATGATAAGGCAAGTTCCACGGATATTGCCGTCAGCGTTACGGGAGATAACAGCGTCCCAGCCCCAGTTGTCCTTTACCTTCGGCCATTTGAGGGATTGCATGAAATTGCCGTATTTGCTGGTGCTTGCGAACTGTTCATATTCTGCAAGGAGTTTTTCATCGGACTTATTGATTATTTCCATTTTATAAAGATCCTCTCTGTAAGAATTTTTCTGTTATTATGCACTATTTCATTTATTATACTACATATTACGGGAAAAATCAAGGGGGGAGTTTAAGTGAGGAGTGAGGAGTGAGGAATGAGGAATTGGCATAGCAATCCAAAGAAAATTACAAGCATGAAGTAAAATAAAGTACCGAGCGAAACGATTTTGCGGTGACAGAAACTTGCACGAATATTTGTAGGGGCGAACAGCGTTCGCCCATGCTCAGAAATTGCTGTAAATTCAGCATTGTAGGGGACGGCGCCCTCGACGTCCCGTTTAGGGGAACGGCAAGGTTTGAATTTATCACAATGTTGTGTAGACGTGCCGTGTGGAGAATATTGCGTCGCTACCCTGAAGATGTGATTGGATAGTTTTCAGTTCTATCCAACAATGATATAATCGTGGGCTTGTTTCTTCGACGGGCGAATACTGTTCGCCCCTACTGCCGTTTGTGGGGGTATCAGGGGGTGTGTGATAATTGCAATGTGTAGTATTCTATACGAATTCAAAAAGCGGTGAAAAAGTGTTTTATACCACAATGTATAGCGTAAAATGCCCGTCACGGCGAGTGACAGCACAAAAAAACGGACAGCATAACGCTGTCCGTTTCAATTCTATCTCTTATTTGTCATCATGCGACTCGGTGATAAGATCAAGATTGATCTCGTATTTGGAGTCGAGAGAGTTCTGTAAAGGTGCGTCCTTTACATATTTGTTTACAAGCGCTGTACTCTTTTCTACAGCCTGAAGCGTTCCTGCACCTGCTACACAGCCGCCAGGACAAGCCATGCCCTCGAGAAGATAGCCGTCATATTTGCCTGCTTTCGCAAGTGTGAGAAGCTTGCGGCAGTCCTTAAGTCCCTGCGCTGATACTACCTTGACCTCACGCTCTGGGTCAAGCTTGTGGATAACGTCTGCTACTGCCTTTGCTACGCCGCCGCTTACTGCAAAGCCACGTCCGTCACCTGTACCCTCGCAAAGATCTACCTTTTCTTCATCTGTAATGTCTTCAAATGTTACACCCTTGGCATTGAACATTCCCATGAGTTCCTCAAAGGTAAGCACAAAGTCTACGTCGCTGCGGATAGTACGTCTTGAAGCTTCAAGCTTCTTTGCCGCACATGGTCCGATAAATGCGATACAAGCGTCAGGATCGTCCTTTTTGAGCATTCTTGCTGTAAGTACCATTGGGGTCAAAGCCATTGAAATGTATGGGGCAAGGGTAGGGAAAAGCTTCTTCGCCATTACTGACCATGCAGGACAGCATGATGTCGCCATGAATGGCTGATGTTCAGGAACTTCTCTCATGAAGTCCTTTGCTTCCTCGATGGAACAAAGGTCTGCACCTATTGCTACCTCGACCACGTCTGCAAAGCCAAGCTTCTTCATTGCCGCTGTGAGCTTCTCAGGGCTTGCTTTTGGTCCGAACTGACCTACAAATGCAGGTGCTACGATAGCGATGACCTTCTTCTTTTTCTTCATTGCTGTTATAAGCTGGAATATCTGTCCCTTGTCTACGATAGCGCCGAATGGACAGTTTACAAGACACATTCCGCAGGATACGCACTTGTCATAATCTATTTTTGCCTTGCCCTCTTCGTCTGAGCCGATAGCGTCCATGCCGCAGGCTCTTGCGCATGGTCTTTCCATTTTGTTTATTGCATTGTATGGACAGACGCTCTGACATCTGCCGCACTTTATACACTTAGACTGATCTATTACTGACTTGCCATGCTTGATGGTTATGGCACCCTTTGGACAGACTTCCTGACATGGGTGCGCAAGACAGCCCTGACAGCAGTCGGTAACATGATAATGAGTTTCAGGACAGCCGTTGCAGGCAAACTTGATTATGTTTACAAGCGGTGGATCGTAATACTTTTCTGCGATCGCACTTTCTTCAATGCCGTCAGCCACAGACTTATGCTCCTCGATCGGTCTTAGGGGCAGACCGATAGCAAGACGGAGCCTTTCTTCAACGATAGCTCTTTCAAGGAAGATAGACTCACGGTAAACAGCTTTGCTTCCCGGTACTATCTTATAAGGAAGCTCTGCGATCTTTTCGGCATAATCGCCCTCTTCATAGGCAAGTCTTGCCACCTCTGTAAAGACTTTTCGTCTGATATCTGTTACTGAGGAATAGATACCTCTCATTTTCATATTTTTACCTCCTGCGTTGTTCTTCAAATTTGTGTCATACACTTACTATTGTACTATTTTTTCGGCTTTTGTCAAGTAATATATACTTTTTTTCATAAGGTATATTGAAAGTTTCGCATGACTTACATATTTGTCTGAAATAAGGTGCAGTAATGGCACGAAACGGCTCAAAAAATAAAAGTATTTCTTTTTTACCAATAGTTTTTCTGTTCATGAAAGTATGTGGCTTTTGCACAGTTTTGGGCAGGACGATTTATGCAAACAAATGATAAACGATTTAATTTGACAACATTTCTGCAATTGTTGCATTTTTTATGCAACAAAAGGGGTATTTTTCGGGATAAGTGAGAGATGTTTTTTGAGAGCCGTTAAGATACGGTGGCACATCTTTCGCAGAAATTAAAAAAGGAGGAACGATATGGCAGGCGAACAGAAAAGATTTGCGAGATTTTTCTTCTATCTGAGAAATCTTCGTGAAGCGGCTTTGCACACCGGTGCAAGGGCGGAGGAGGCTGAGGACAGGGGGCTTGAGCTTCTGCACTCGGCAGAAACGGAGGCGGAGCTTAAAAAACTGGAGGAGGCTGACAGCGACACCCTTTCTTATGTGAAGCGAGGGCTGAACAGGATAGCTTTCGGGGCGGTGAATGACGCTGTAAAGCTTGTTTTTGACGCTGAGAACATGACGGCAAGGGACATCATGGGCATGGATCTTTTCAATGTGAGTGAGATAAAGATCAGCGGAAAGAACGTTTTGGAGATCAAGTTTTTTGACAGGCAGAAAGCCTTGGAAAAGCTTGGGGAGCTTGCGCCTCAGCTTGACGGCGGCGGTGAGTCGAAGCGACTTATCGAGAGCATTTACGGCAGGGACGGTGATAGCTTGTGAAAATAACAAGGCTGTCGGAAAATCAGAGGTTTGTTTTCAGATGGTGGACGGCACGGGAGCTTAGTGATTACGACGGGATAATCTGTGACGGTGCGGTCAGATCGGGCAAAACCTTTTGTTTGTCGGCGTCTTTTATGACATGGGCAATGACTAATTTTGACGAGTGCATTTTTGGGCTATGCTCAAAAACTATCGTGTCGCTGAAAAGGAATATCCTGCCTGCGCTCAGGGGGTATATGAAAGCCATGGGCATGACGGCTGTGGAGGTCGCGTCAAAGAACTATATGGACGTGAGCTTTTGCGGCAGGAAAAACAGGTTTTACTACTTTGGCGGCAGGGACGAAGGCTCGCCCTCACTTATTCAGGGCGTGACCCTTGCGGGGGTGCTTCTTGACGAGGCGGCACTTATGCCCAGAAGCTTTATAGAGCAGGCTGTGGCAAGGTGTTCGGTGGCGGGGAGCAAGCTGTGGTTCAACTGCAATCCTGACAATCCTTACCACTGGTTCAAGAAAGAGTGGATAGACAAGGCTGAGGAAAAACGGCTTATCTACAGACATTTTGTGCTGGAGGACAACCCTACTCTCGACAGGGCGGTGATAGAACGCTATCACAGGATATACACGGGGACGTTTTACGAGCGTTTTGTGCTTGGCAAATGGACGGCGGCAGAGGGGCTTGTTTACCCTATGTTTGACGAGGAGAAAAACGTCTTTGAGGGGGATATACAGTGCGAGCGGTATGTTATAAGCTGTGATTACGGCACTGTAAATCCTTCAAGCTTCGGGCTTTGGGGCGAGAGTGGTGGAGTATGGTACAGACTCAGGGAGTATTACTATGATTCTCGACGTGAAGGTATGCAGAAAACTGACGAGGAGCATTACAAGGGGCTTGAAGAGCTTGCCGACGGGCTTTGCATCGAAAAGGTCATTTGCGACCCCTCGGCGGCTTCGTTCATACAGTGCATACGCAGGCACGGAAAATACACTGTTCAGCCTGCAAAGAACGACGTTGTTTCGGGTATCAGGCTTGTGTCGGACTGCATAAAGGACGGCAGGATAAGGATAAACCGCAGGTGTCGTGATACGCTTCGTGAGATAAATCTTTACCGCTGGGACGATAAGGCAGGAAAGGACGCACCTGTGAAAGAAAACGATCACGCCATGGACGATATGAGATACTTTGCAGCAGAATGTCTGGGACGTGAAAAGGACGACTTTTTTGTACTGACAGTTGAACATTAGTACAAAAAATGTACAGAAAGAAAGGAGAGAAAATGAGTATTTTCAGAAAGAAGGTCCGTGAATTTGTGCCGAACACGGCAGGCTCTGACAGAGAGTCGGGGTTTCATTACAGGCTTGCGCCTGAGGGGGTTTTTCAGCAGGAGCTTTATGACGCACTCAGGGCGAACGTTCCTGTTATTGACGCTTGCTTCGGCAAGATAATAAGGCTCACAGGGGGCTTTAAGGTTACGGCTTGTGACGAGAGGGCGCAGGTGGAGCTTGACAGGTTTTGCAGAGAGGTTTCCGTGGGGGTGTCGGGAAAGTCCATTTACACTTTTGCGGATATGTATCTGGATTCACTGCTTACATACGGCAAGGCGATAGGCAGGATATATGCAGATTACAGGACTGGAAAGGTCAAGGGGATATATGTTGGCGACCCGACTTTGTACAGAGTGCGTGAGGGCAGGAACGCTTTTGAAAAACGTATTTTTTACATGGGAAGCGGTGAGGAGATACCGGTAAGAAGTCCTGAAAAACTGCTTTACACGGCGCTCAATCCTAGTCCTAAGCACCCTGACGGAGTGTCCATACTCCGTGGATTGCCTGCGCTGAGCGAGATACTTATGCGAATTTACGAGTGCATGGGGCAGAACTTCGACAGGGTAGGAAATGTGCGCTATGCGGTGACTTATCACCCTGAGGGGGAGAGCGACAGGGCGAGAGCCAAGGAACGTGCAGAGCAGATAGCTCAGGAATGGAGCAGGGGCATGAGGGCTTCACGAAACGGCTCTGTGCAGGACTTTGTGGCGGTGGGTGATGTGGACATAAAGGTCATAGGCGCTGACAATCAGATGATAGACACGGAGATACCTGTCAGACAGCTTATGGAACAGCTTGTGGCAAAGCTTTCAATACCACCGTTTTTGCTTGGTCTGAACTGGTCAACCACCGAGCGAATGTCTGCACAGCAATCAGATATCCTAACAAGTGAGCTTGAATATTACCGCAGACTGCTTGAACCTATACTCAGAGAGATATGCGAGGCTTTTTTAAGGCTCAGCGGATATGCCTGCGGAGTGGAGATAGATTGGGACAACATAAATCTTCAGGACGAGGAAGCGTTGGCGAAGTCAAGGCTTTACAATGCGCAGGCTAAGGCGGCGGAGATTGAAAACGAAAGGGTAGAGAACGAGAGAAAAAAGGAGGAAATGCAATGAGCGAAACAGTATCAGGCGAGGAGCTTGAAAAGATAAACGGCTATGCGAGAGAGCCGCTCACGGAGGACAAGGTCTTTGTTTTCAGGGTGGCGCTTTGTGACAATGACATTGACAGAGATGGTGAAAAGTTTTCATCAGGCGCTTTGGAGAAGCTTGCGGAGCTTTTTAAGGGCAGAACGGGTATTTTCGATCATGACCCTAAAAGCTCAAAGCAGTCTGCCAGAATATTCGACACTTGGGTGGAAACTCTGCCTGAGAAAACTACGACAGACGGAGAGGTCTACCGCAGGCTTATGGCAAAGGCTTACATGGTGCGAACTGCTTCTAACGGCGACCTTATAAGTGAGATTCAGGGCGGAATAAAGAAAGAGGTATCCGTTAGCTGCACCATGGGAAAGAAGCTTTGCTCTGTATGCGGAGCGGATATGTACAAGGGCGGCTGTGACCATGAAAAGGGCAGTGAATACGGCGGTAAGCTGTGTTATCACATTCTTGACGAGCCGCTTGACGCTTACGAGTGGTCGTTCGTGGCAGTGCCTGCACAGGTGAACGCAGGGGTAACGAAGCGTTTTGCTTTAAGGGAGAAACAGGAAAGCACCGACAAGAGCTATGAGCTTGCCCTTGCGAGGGAAGCCTTTGAAAAGGACGTTTTAAGGCTCAGCTATTTCTGCAAGCCTTTTATGAGTGCAAAGCGTGTGAAAGAACTTGCGGAGCTTATGACAGTTACGGAGCTTATTGACTTCCGTGGCAGGCTTGAAAAGCAGGCGGCTGAGAATGAGGAGGTCTACAAAGCCGAAAGGGAGAGCTTTATCACGGGGGAATATAAGCTGTAAAAGCCGTTTGACAAAGGGGGTGATGACGATGTGGAGATATTGGGCTTAAATGCCTAATGGGACTATATTGCTCACCTGCAAACAGACGAAAATGCGTAAACATTCGTAGGGGCGAACAGTGTTCGCCCGTTATCTGAAAAGGTTTTATGCAGGCTGAGTTTACAATGCGATACACAAAAAACAAGTACAAAAAAACGGACAAAATCAAAACTGCAAAAAAGGAGAAAATAATATGTACAACAATATCAAACTTGAAAAGGGACTTTATTCTATCACAGGCAAGACATTCACACAGGCGCTGGCTGAGCTTGATCCTGACGCTAACTATGAGAACACCGAGCTTAAAGGTCTTGACGCTTTTGAAAGACAGCTCAAGCGTTTTGACATCAAGGTAAAGGGCGCAAATTCCGACAGGGTAGAGAAGTTTTTCATTTCCACTGAATCGGCAGTGCTTTTCCCTGAGTACATAAGACGCACTGTCAAGCAGGGCATGGACGAGGCTTCTATCATGGGCAAGGTAGCGGCGGCTGTTTCATACACTGACGGCGTTGATTTCAGAGGACTTACTGTTACAAAGTCAGGCTCAACGGACGTTGTTACAGAGGGAGGAAATCTTCCTATCACAACTGTCAGACTTGGCACGTCCAGCAAGACGCTTACAAAGTTCGGAAGACGTCTCAGCTGTTCTTATGAAGCAATAAGAAAGCAGAAGCTTGAAGCTTTCGGCGTGGTGCTGAAAAATCTCGGCGCAGCCATAAGCAGAGATGTGAACACTCTTGCAATGTCTGAGATAACAAAGGGTATTACTGCTCAGACCCTTATCGGTACTGAGCTTACCTACGCTGACCTTGCGGCTTTCTGGGCTTCAATGAGCGATTTCAACATGACTACTATGGTCTGCACACCTGATGTTATGGCAAAAATTCTTGCTATGGACGAGATGAAATACTGCATTGGCGACTACATGGCAGGCGGTACAGTTCAGACGCCTTACGGCGTGACACTTGTTAAATGCCCTCAGCTCTCTGGCGGTGTTGCGGTTGGTATCGACCAGAGCTGCGGCGTTGAAATGGTGCTTGGGGGAGATGTTTTCGTGGACTACGATAAGCTTCTTACAAATCAGTGCAACGAGATATCATGCTCAGTGCTTGTGGGATTTTCTGTGCTTACAAGCGGTGCGGTAAAGACCCTGAAAACTTCAAAGTAAGCTGACAGGATAGTAAAAATGGGACGGTGGGCGGGTAATATTTTGTGAAAGGAGCAGAAAAATGGCGATAAGCAAAGAGCTTGTGAAAAGCGATTTTATGGAGCTTAGCGGACTTGACAGCACGGCGGCTGAGGTATACGAGGGTATAATTTCGGTGTGCACTGATGAAATGGAAAAGGCTGTTGATGAGGAGCGTATGACCGCTGAGAACGGGACGGCTATATGCGAATTTGCGGCGGCAGCGGAGGTCTTTTACAGATTTATTTGTTTGAAAGCCGCAGAATACAAGGTCATGTTTACGGCACAGGGCAAGGCGGTTGAGGCTTTTGACGAAGAGGGCAGGATAAAGGCGGCAAGAGAGCTTCGTGACAGCGCAGTTTCAAGGGCGGAAAGATTTTTCTCAAAGGACGGCTTTGTGTTCAATGCCGTTATCGCATATTAGGAAGGAGGACGAGCCATGACAGTCTGGACAGAAATGGCGGCAGAGATAAAAAAGATACTTGACGGAGCAGGCTTTACTGCAATGGTTGAATACACATCGGCTGACAGTCTATTGCACAGTGGGGAAGCAATTGGCTTCTATGGGCTTAAAGGCTTTGATGTGGTCGATGAAGTCATTGGGCAGGGCGGCAAAAAGCTTTACACTGAGTATATATGTCATATCGACCTGCGGCTCATGGGCAAGGCAGGAAAATACGATGACATGGAGGAGCTTCAGGGAAAGTGTGAAAGCGTTATTGCGGAGCTTGCAAAAAGCGAGGTTCTGAATGTAAAGAGCGCAAAGCTTGGAAGCGCAGTTCAGACATTGCCACTTCACAGGCTCGAAAGGCGGGCAGAGCTTAGTATCGGCATTTGCAGTGAGGAGGATATAAGTGAGTAAAAAGGGAAAGATAAAGCTTGACATCGGCACACGTTCATTTTACATGGACGGAGTTAAGCGAAGCGGAGGTTACATTCAGGAGGAAACGAAGGCTGTGAATGGTATTTTGCGAAACATCTCAGGCAAGGCGGCGGAGATATTTCAGTTCAGCGGCAGGATCGCTCCGGCGGACAGGGCTTACGCATGGGCGACGCTTAGCGAGAACGGAGGAAAGGCGATCAATTTCACGGCAGACGGGGTCTTATACAGCGGATACATACTCTCAGAGATAGAAATGGATTTTCAGCCTGACAGGATGATCGGAAGCCTTGTGATAAAGCTTAGGGGGGCGAATTAATGGCGGAGATATACATCAGGTTTGAATATATTGGCAGTGGCAATCTGGACTACAGAAACATTGTTTCAGCAAGGCTTGTGAAAGACCGCTACACGCCATACAGTGAGCTTAGGGCTTCTGTCGTTCTGAATAACAGCATAAATCTTTACAATATCAGGCGTGTGGCACTTTATATAGGCAGCAGGCGTATGCACTACGGTCCTGCGGATTACATCAGAACAAGGGTAAGAGGTGGAAAAATTGTTCTTGACCTTATAAGCCGAGGGATAACACTTATGCTGGGGCAGAACGAGCCTGAGCCTGGGGTGTGGTCTAAGGTGAGCCTGACGAATATCATGAAGAGCTACAGCCCCTCAAGCGAGATAACCTACGAGAGTGGAACTGACACTGTGAACTATGTGAACATCAAAGAGAAGTCTACACTGTGGGAGGCTATTGGCGTATATGCTGTTAAGGCTTACGGCAGGCGTGCATATATTAGAGGGGACAGGCAGGTTAATGTATCGCTGAGTATCCTTTCGGTGAATATCGGTACTCAGCGTATTATTGAATACGGCAAACAGCTTGATACGAGATCGATGCTGTCGAAGATATATATGAAAAACGTGGACGGGGAGTATGGATATAGCTATTCAAGCGGTAAAACTATACCACATGGTATCACGAGGGAGAAGTATTATGGTCTTGATAAGCAGTGGCTCAATAATGTAGTTGTCGGGCTTAAAGATAGGATAGAGTTTGCAGAGAGGGAGTATTTGGTGGAGCATATCACTTATGAGGGGTATTGCGGTGAGGATATCACGGATAAAATAATTTGTAATGGATATGGCGTAAATGGAAAAAGAGTGAGCAGAATGGAGATAACGGTCAATAGCAAAGGTATGCAAACGAAGCTTTTATGTGAATAGGAAAGAGAAGTAAGGAATGAATAGAGCAAAAAAACAGCGTACAGAAAAACTGTACGCTGTTTGAAGCTTCGTATTAACCCTTTACGCTTCCCAGAGCAACACCACGAATGATGAACTTTGAAAGACAAAGGTAAACAATTACTACAGGGAGGATAGCAAGTACGATGTACAAGCTGAACATTCCCACGTCCTTCTCCTGTGGTCCTGCATAACGCATTGCGTTGAGTACCAGAGGGATCGTGTACTTACTCTTTGATGTAAGAATAAGTCTTGGCATAAAGTAGTTGTTCCAGTTTGTTACGAATGTAAAGATGATCTGAACTGCGAATGCAGGCTTGAGGATAGGAGTAACGATCTTGTTGAAGGTCTTGAACTCTCCGCAACCGTCGATACGGGCGGCTTCTACGATCTCAAGCGGAAGTGCAGACGCCATATACTGCTTCATGAAGTAGTATGTAGCTGGTGCTGCGACAGCAGGAATGATCAGCGGAATATAAGTATCTGTCCAGCCAAGTTTGTTCATGAACTGGTAGAAACCGATAGCTGAAGCCTGTGTTGGAACCATCATTACGATGAGGATGAACATATCTGCGAATTTTCTCAGCTTGAACTGGTAAACGTGTGTTGCATATGCTGTCAGTGCTGAGAAATATACGCTGAGCAATGAAGCACAAGCTGATATGAACAGTGAGTTAGCCAGTGAACGCCATACGCTTCCGTATGCTACGGCTGTTGAACCGCTGAAAAGGTTCTTGAAGTTTGTTGCGAGGAAGTGGTCAGGATACCATCTGATACCTGCCTGTGATCTGCCTCGTGTTGCGTTGATTATCAAAAGATAGAATGGGAAAAGTGAAACAACGACCAAAAGAACAAGGACAACATAAGCTATTATCCTATGTATGATAAGACCAGTACTATTCGTCTTTTCACCAACTATTTCAGTACTTCTTGGCATTTCAGCTTACCCCCTTTTCTTCTTTTTCTTCTTTCCGTCATGGTCAGCAGACGCAAACATAAGCGCAAGTCCGATAATAGCGGAAACGATAAAGATTATTACGCAGAGTGCAGACGCCTTACCGATGTCGCCCTGCTTATTTGCCTGGATTATCATTACGACGGTCTTAAGTTTTCCGTTAGGGCTACCCATATCCTTTGTGAGGAGGGCAGGTACGTCGTACATCTGAAGTCCACCGATGAGTGATGTTACAAGAACATATGACATGATAGGCTTGATGAGCGGAATTGTGATCTTCCAGAATGTCTGGCTGGAAGTTGCACCGTCGATCTGTGCTGACTCATAGAGTGATGTATCAACACCCATGATAGCAGCCATAAGAAGAATTGTTGTATTACCATACCAAAGTATGAAGTTGATGAGTCCAACTACACCTCTTGATCCCCAAACGCTTTCAAGGAGCGGTACCTTGATAAGATCATAGATAGCGCCGCCTCTGCTGAACAAGCTGTAGAACAGAAATGCAAAAGCAGATGCCATGATTACGTTTGGAAGATAGATAACAGCCTTGAAGAATCCCTGAGCCTTTATCTTAAGACGAAGGTCAGTGAACCATACTGCAAGGATAAGAGAGATAACGATCTGTGGGATAAATCCTACGATCCACATGATGATCGTATTCCAGAATGACTGAAGCAGATCACTTCCTGATGTGAATATAGTTGAATAGTTTTCGAAACCGCAGAATGTCGGTGTTACTTCGACAGCCTGTCTTGTCCAACCACCGCCGATAGAGCCCTGATCCTTAACATAGTCTGTAAAGCTGTAATAGAAAGTCTGGAACAGAGGATATAGTGAGAAGATGATGTAAACTACAAAGAATGGGATAAGGAAAACATATCCCCACTTGGCATAGCTTATGCTTTTTCTCTTCATATAAGTATACCTATTCCTTTCGTGAGATTAATAAATAATAGGGGGGGATAACCTCCACCCCCTATATTTAATTAGATACTGTTTTTTATACGATTAGAAATCGCAAGTAAGGTTACCATAGAGGTCTGTGATGTTCTTCTTGAAGTTCTCAAGAGCAGCCTCATATGAATCAACTGTGCCGAGGAAGTAGTCCTTCATAGCACCCTGGAATTTCTCGTTGCAGCCCTGGTCATAAGCAGAAAGCTTGTTCTCGAGGGAGATCTTGTCAGCAGCCTCTGTAAGAAGTGCAAGGTGATCCTGTCCGCCGAGGAATGCGTTTGTATAACCGCCGTCGATAAGCTCCTTGATAGCAGCCTTGTTGTTTGTGTAGTCCTGCTCGCCCTCAGTGATAGCCTTAGCTACATCCTTGTTGCAAGTCATAACCTTCATGATATCAGCAACGATATCCTGGTTATCGGAGTCGATAGCGCCGCAGATCCATGTACCGCCCCAGTAGTAAGCCTGTGGGCCTGAGCAAGCCTTCCAGAGACCATAACCGCCGTTGCCTTCCTTAGCGTTTGAACCATCAGCCTTGATCTCTTCGTCAACTGTGTTTGGAAGAAGTGTGAAAGGAATGCCCCATGTTGAGAAGAAGTAGCCGAATACGCCACCGTCGATCTTCTGGCCAGCAGCCCAAGCATCGTCCCAAAGGGAAGTCTTGTTGTTGTAGCCCTTGTCTGTGTATTCCTTAGTCTGGTCAGCCCAAGCCTTGATCTGTGGGTCAATTGTGATCTTGTTGTCTGTTACCCATGGGCTAGACATATTGTTTGAGAAGCATCTGTATGTATCATCGAAACCAGATACCATCTTGTAGCCCTTGTCAGCCATCTTCTGAGCTGTCGCTGTGAATGTATCCCAATCCTTAACAGCTTCCTGAACCTTCTCTGGATCGCTTGTGCCGAGAACGTCCTCAGCGATCTTTGTGTTGTAGAGGAACAGACCTGGAGTTGCCTGCCATGATACACCCTTCAGCTCGCCTGTCTTTGTATCTGTTGCAACGTCCTTTGTGTACTGATACATCTGTGACATATCGTCGTCTGTGATGCCGAGGTCCTGAATAGAAAGTGCAACGTCGCCGTTAGCATACTTCAGAGCGTAGTCAGCTTCCATAAGGAACATATCTACCTTCTCTGTGCTGTCCTGCTGACCCTTAAGAGCCTCGTCCAGCTTTGTCTGGTAAGCGTTACCTTCGTTTTCAACCTGTACCCAGTTCAGCTTAACGCCGTTGATTGTTGCGATCTCCTTAGAACCATCAGCAAGCTCGTTGTATGTAAGCTCGTTTGATGTGCCCTGTGGATAGTACTTATCAAGTCTTGACTTGAACTCTGTGTTCCAGCAGTAAATTGTAAGAGTCTTCTTTGAATCCTCTGATGAATCTACACCGTGGAGTTCAGCTGTGTTTACTCTGTCTGTGCTATTGTTGATACCTGTGCCGTCGCCAGCCTTTGATGTGCTGCCACCCTTAGCATCAGTTGCTGAAGATGAATCTGAGTTGCCGCAAGCTGTGAACATTGAAGCTGCCAGACAGAGGCTCAATGAACCTGCAAGTACTTTCTTAAGATTTGCCATAATAATTTTCCTCCTTAAAATCGCATTAGTTTATTTGATTTGCTCCGCAGCATTTCTGCGGAAAATTAATGCCTTGAATTAATTGATGTCGCTTACCGAGCCGCCTTCCAGCAGCTTTCCGTCGACTGTTATCACCTCTTTAAAGGTGGTCTGTGGGTTTTCTATCAGTGATACCAGCTGTTTTGCGGCTGTTACACCGATAAGGTCTGTGTCCTGAAGATAAGTCGTAAGCTTTGGAGAGAGAAGCTGTGAATAAGCTATTCCGTCGTAGCCCACTATCGAGATATCCTCCGGTACTGAAAGACCCATTTCCTTGACTGCATTGAAAGCTCCCATTGCTGAATAATCATCGGGCATGAAAACGCAGGTCGGTTTGTTCTCTCTGCTAAGAAGTTCTTTTGTCAGCTTATAAGTCAGATCAGGGTTGTGATAATCACCGTTAAGTATCCAATCGGGATCAACTGAAATTCCTCTTGTCATACAAGCTTTATAGAAGCCTGCCAGACGTCTTTCGGCTACTGCCGATCTGTTGCCCTGGATAAAAGCGATCTTCCTATGCCCCATCTTCGTCACATAGTTGATAAGCTCTTCCATACCTTTTTCATTATTGGACATGATCGCTGTTCTGCAATCGAAGATGTGGTCGATCGTGACCACTGGTATATCTCCGTTTATCACCTCGTACACGTCCTGCGACGTAAAATCCGTACAGGCAATGATAACACCGTCAACATTGCGGTATTTGCAATGTTCATATGTAGACATTTTCTGCTTGCCCACATCTCTATTTATAAAGGTTATATCATATCCTGCTGCTTCAGCCGTAGTCTTAAAGCTGTCAAGCACCTTTGCGAAAAACTCATGGGTAAGACCGCTTCCTGCTTCGTCGAGATACATGACCCCGAGATTATAGGTCCTGTTGGTCTTTAAAGCTCTTGCCTGAGAATTTGGGAAGTAGCCCATTTCTTTGGCGGCTTTCATAAGTCTTTCTCTTGTTGCCTCGCTTACGTCCTTATGGCCGTTGAGGGCTTTGCTTACGGTTGCGACGGATACTCCGCAGCGAACGGAAATGTCTTTTAAGGAAACCAATGATATTTCCGCCTTTCCGTAGATTTTAAACGTTTACGCTTGATGTTTTCCATGAAAACTTATTTCAAACGTTTCCGTTAATAAAAATATACAATATTCTCGGCATAATTTCAAGTCTTTTTTCACATTTTTATGCCCTCTGTAATAATTTATGGAGGTTTAGCCAATTTTTCAACTTTACTTTTGTGCATTTTAACAATGCTATTTGGACAATTGTAATCGATTTGTTACAAAGAAACTGACAGGCTAATCAAAAAGCTGCGAAAATGCACTGCGTTTTCTGAGGGGTATATGAAACCAGGCTGTGTGGTATGTGAAAAATGTATATAAACATTTCTTTTGTATACAATTATGTTATGTGAAATTACAAAAACCATTAAAGAACCTTATTCATTAAACGTTTTCGGATAATAATTGTTGAAAAGTGTGTTGTGACATATGATATTGTTAAAATATTATCTTGATATGAAAATATGATAGCCATTTGATCGGAAAAGTTGGAATATTCGGTGTTTGCGAAGATATTTCTGAAACGTTTAAGCATATTTCAGCGTTTTTTTATTGTGCAAAATAACGATGTGGAAAGAAAACGTATTTATTTCATACATTATACTCACAAGCTACATATGATATGACTATTTGATAGGGATTTTGCAAAGCTTTGAGAAAAAATCTTGAAGCTTTGAGAAAAATCTTGAATTGATGTTGACAAATGTGTGGTTTTGGTGTATAATATTTAAGTCTTATATGCTGATATGGCTCAGTTGGTAGAGCAGCTCATTCGTAATGAGCAGGTCGTGGGTTGTTGATAAAGCGACACGGCGGCGGATCAAATAAGCTAACAGAAAAATTTAATATATGCTGGAATAGCTCAGTTGGTAGAGCAGCTCATTCGTAATGAGCAGGTCGCGTGTTCAAGTCACGTTTCCAGCTCCATAGAACCCTTCTAGACATTAGAAGGGTTTTGTCATATTGTGCATAAACTTTTTTAGTTTCTCAAAGGCACCGGCTAAAAGCAAAGAATCCTACGAACATACAGTCTGAATGCTAAAAAAATTAGTGCAATGATATGATATAATAACCACAAATTCAAAATACAAAAATAGTGAATGGCACTATAATTAATTATATTCTATGGGGTGATATTATGCCAAAGAATAATACTTCAGGCATTGAAGAGAAAATCGAAGATTGGGCATAAAGATATCTTGACGTGAATAATCTGCAATATTTGAATAAAACGGAACCTATGTATTCTGAGATAGATGATGCACTCAAAAATGAGGAATCGAAAAAAGGTGGCAAGGGTTGAAATTCAGTACCGAATTTGTAGTAAATAGAGTAAAAAATTTAAGAGCAAGTTGAGTTAATACAAGGAGGTTTTATTAATGACAAAAAGAATATTGGCGTTAGTATTGTCAGGAGTTATGATTTTGTCAACAGGGTGCGGGCTGTCAAGCGGTACAAAGGATAAACTTTTTGGGGATTCAGATATAACAGATATAGTTGAGAATGCTGTAAAAACCGGAAATTTTGAACTGCTTGATGAGTATTTTGAAGCTGATAAAATCAGTCAGGACCTATTAAACGAATGCCTTAATGTAGCAGTATTTGCAGATGATCCATACGAAAGTATACTATACTTATTGGAAAAAGGTGCCGATCCAAATAATGATAATATAATTTGGGATTTAGCATATAATGCACGAGCTGAAGCAATGCGTGCTCTACTTACAAGCGATAATGTGGATCTTAACAAAAAAAATGAGGTTGGTCATGACGCATTATATATGGCTCTTGAGAATGAGGGTGGCGGTTCAGAATATGGAAATTATCAAGTTACTAAACTATTGATTGAAGCGGGTGCAGAACCTTATCCCGAGCTATTTGCCAATTATAAAGAGGATACAAAACAAGAACCATACGAGCAGCTATTAGCAAGCCCGTATTCTAGTAAATTTTTGTTGGAAAAATTATTAGAAGCAGGTAAAGAAAGCGGTTTATCTAAGGCTTGTGAATTAGCCATTTTAGGAAAAACAGATGATGCTCTTAAAGAATGCACTAAAAATCCAAACGATTACAATGAAGATGACGTTGTATTGCTAACAACATTTCTAGCTTATTGGGGTACGCCTGAACAATGTGAAACGGTGTGCAATATGTACGAAACGCAAATATACAGCGGAATGCTGCAAAGAGTAGTTCAAACTAATAATGGTGAAATGCTGGACTATATTGTGAAAACAAATGATATAGATCTGACCGATCAATTTGAAGCGGGACTTTTGCAGAGAGCTGCAAATTTTGATAATTATGAAGCCTGTAAATATTTATGCGATAATAATGCTTATATGATAGTAAATGATGAAGGAGAAGCAAGTGGATTATATCAATTGAAATCCGCTGCTTTGTACGATGATTTAGAACTTTTTAAATTACTGTATGATTATGCAAATAGCCGTGGGGCAAGAATAACTGAAGAATACCTATCGGAATCTCTTGGAACTTCATTATCATATGATAATAAGGATATTATAGATTTTCTATCTGCAGAGGGTTATACCTTTTCAGCAATTGATATTTCAAATTCTGATTTGGAAAGCGTTAAATGTTTTGAAGAATGCGGAAAGGTTTTTGATGGTACAGATTTAATCAATGCTGTTGCAGGCGGAGATGTTGACATAGTAAAATACCTTCTTGATAAAAATGTTGATGTGAATGCAGTTGGTGAAAATGAATCTACGCCTCTAAGTACTGCATTGTCGGGTAAGTATGAAATTTTAAAACTTATTATAGAAAACGGTGCAGATATTCCAGAAAACATACTTGAAAACGCAGTATATGCCAGTAAGAAAAATGTTAAGCTTTTAATTGATAGCGGTGCAAAGACCGATTTAAAATTTGATAAAATAAAAGCTAAAGACGGTAGCTTCAAAAGCGGTGATTATGACCTAAAAGATTATTGGAAAGCATACGGCAGAGACGATCTGGCAGAACTACTTTAAATTGAATACTTTATTTAAGGCGGATAGTAGATGTTCGCCTTATTTTTTGTAAGCGTAAAATAAATCCACGACTTCCAAACAATTGAACTTTGGTGTATAATAAAGTCCAAGCAACTCTATAGAGCGGATGAGAAAATCTAAGTTAGTCTATAGAGTGTGTTGGATCAAATTAGACGCAGGACGTAAAAGAAATGTTTAAAACAAAAACAAAGGCACGATTGAAACGAATGTTGTCCGGCGCGCTCGCTTTAGCTATGACCGCAAGTGCAGCTGCGGTTATGCCCGCATCTGCTGAGGAAACGGCAAAGTACCCTTATGCTGTTTTTGCCGCTGATGAAGACGCAGGCATTACTGTCAATACAGACAGTTTCACCTTAAACGGTAATGCTTACACAAACTGAGTTTTCCCGACAACTGCACAATATCCTAATATCAATGGTACTGTTACAGATGCTGACGATATTACTGATGTAGACAACACAGAGGAAGAAACCGAAGATGTATTTGATGTCAACAAAGATATGATACTCATTCACACCAAGCTGACAAGCAAGTATTTCACTGAAGGCTGTGATACATACGACGAGGATTACACATATTCCGATATGAATGTGAATATAAATGACCCGATCTATGTAACAGGCAGACTGAATTTAGACGGCAATATCAGCTTGAATGACGCTGTGGGTGCTGTTTCGGACGTTGATCTTACAGGCGGAAATCTCAACGGAAATAATACAGTTATCTATTCAAAATTCGGCGATATTGATATTTCAAACAGTCAGGCAACTGTAAACGGTCTGATCTATGCTCCGTTCGGAACTGTTACCATAGACTGCGACAATTTCAATATGAATGGACTTATCATTGCACAGAATGTTGTTATCGACGGTTATGGAGCTAATATCAACTACAGCAGTTCATGGGCTGAATTAGTTGGCACAGAGAGCGAAGAACTCAGTTGGACAATGGACGATTGGCAGTACCTTGCCGATACAGACGAGGACGGTTTGCCTAACCTTATTGAAAAGGAAATCGGCTCAGACCCGTACAATCCTGACACAGATGGTGACGGACTTCCTGACGGATACGAGGCATTAACGCTTGGAACAGATCCAACAAAGCCCGATACCGATGACAACGGCGTCCTTGACTGCGATGAGGATTTTGATGAAGACGGATTAACAAATCTTCAGGAGTATGAACTTGGTACAGAGCCTTATAATGATGATACGGACGGCGACGGACTTAATGACGGCGAGGAGATCAACACTTACATAACTGATCCGCTCAAGGTTGACACCGATGATGACGGACTTGAGGACGGTGACGAGATCTACTTTGAAACAGAGCCGCTGAATCCCGATACCGATGGCAACGGAGTTCTTGACGGTGATGAAAAGCGTTTCCAGACCTTTATTCACAAGGTTGAAAACGAGGATTGTGCCGTTACCGAAGTTCGTGTGTCTATGGAGGGTACGGGCAATCTCCAGAAAGCCACTACTGTTGAAAGCATTATGAACAAGGATATACTCTGCTCAGAGGTTGTAGGTCTTGTGGGCGAGCCTTTTGAAATCAAAACGACTTCGTAGTTTGATAAGGCTACGCTTACTTATGTGATCGATAAGTCTAAGCTTGGTGATACCGAATTTGACAATCTGCTGTTTTTATGGTATGATGAAGAAAATGACAATTTTGTTGAGCTGGACACTGTGCTTGATGAGGATAATTCAACTGTAAGCGTGGAGACTACACACTTCAGTAAGTATATGCTGGTGGACAAAGTAGAGTGGTTCAATGCTTGGAAAAAGCTTCACTTTATTTTGAAGATACCTACGAACCGCTTGCTACCGTGATTTGTTACGACTGTTCGGGAAGTATGAGTAGCAATGACCGTACCTTTAATTATAATATATATAACGAGGACGGGACGATAGCTTATTCTTATCCTACCTGCTACAGAAAGCTTGCAATAGATAATTATATAGATTCAATGACATTGACTGACAAAACGGCTCTGATCAGTTATGAAAGCTCTGCTAAGCTTGTAAGCGGTTTTTCAAATGATAAGGATATGCTAAAGAGTGCAGTAAAGCCATATAATTCAGGTGGCACAAATGCACAGGCTGCCGTTAAGATCGCCATTGATGAATTGGAAAGCGTTGAACATTGGTATACCAGACATATTATTCTTCTGTCTGACGGAGATGTAAATATATCAGAGGAGTATATACAAAAGGCGCAGGATAAAAAGATAAAAATACATACGATTGGTTTAGGTTACGGTGCAAGCAACAGCAGGTTGAAATCATATGCCGAGTCTACCGGAGGACAATTCTTTGCGGCGGCGACTGCCGAGGAGCTTGAAGCTATTTATAACGATTTGTCAAGAGATAATCATTTTGATCTTCAGAACATGGAGGATCTGGACAAAGATGGTCTGCCAGATGAATTTGAGGTTTCGGGTTTGGTTGTTTCTAATGCACAGATTTTCTATACCGATCCTGAAAATCCGGATTGTGACGGGGACGGATTGCTTGACGGGGAAGAAATTTCAATCGAAAATCCTAAGTTTGTAATCAAAAAGGATTCTACAGGCGGCCATGCAGAATATTCTTCATTAGTATTCAGATACAACTCGGATCCTTGGAATGAGGATACTGATGGAGATGGGTTAGATGATGACAGCGATTTTGACCCGATTCATTCTGCAACAGAAGAACAATTAAAGATACTTGAATTTTTTGATTCAGCTGAACTTTTTGAAATACAGTATTTGGCACAATTTTGTGAAAGATTCGAATGCTCCCCAATTATTGCGATAGATTACATAAATGTTTATCGCAGACATGCTGATTATGCGATTGACGAAGTGATTGAGGATTTAGCGTCATTAGGGTATAAATGCGATAAAGCTGCATTCCAAATTTATTATACAGAATATTTTAATTATAGAGACGAAACTTCTTGGTCTCAGATAATGAGCATAGGTTATACAAGTTGGACACAATCTTTTCAGTTTTTCTTATCTACTTGGGTGTTAGAAAATGCTTTTCAGGCTAAGAACACCAAAGCTGTTAATTCTTTTGAATTATCTAAAAAACAGCAAGCTGCATTAGATGATATTTCTAAAATATCTCAAAAAGGCGATATTGTCAAAATAGAATCAGCTGAAAAAGTAAACAGCGAATTTAAAACCAATTCTAACTACAAACCACCCTATCAACCTGGGACAAAGACCATAACCGTTAAACTTAAAGAAAACACAAAATTTGTTAGGGTTTATCGAGAGTCTGGAAAACTAACCGGAGGTTGGGTAATGGAAGCTGAGCAAATTGAAGGTCTAACACCGTCACAGATAAAAAACAAATTTGCTTTGGAGTATGAACCTAAATATATTTGTGATGTTGAAATTCCTGCAGGAAGTACTGTTCGTTATGGAATCGCCAATAAAATAATAAATTGGGGGAACGGCGGCGGAACTCAATATGATTTAATGGGTCAGTTTATTGGTAAGTTCACAAACGAACGATTATTATGATATCGGAGGTTAACTATGCCTATTTTAAAAATACATAAAAATGCATTGTATGTTAATAACGAGCTGGTAAAATTTCAGTTTGAGATTGATACTGTCCTTGTTCTTGATTCACAGGTAATTGTACTAATAAAAACTCCATATGACATTGATAATAATGATAATGTTTACTCAGTTGATTTTCATGGTAAAATTACTTGGCAGATAGAATCAGCAAAAAAAAGGTTTCCAAAGCTGCAATACACTCCATATGTTGGGCTTTCATATAAAAATGGCAGTGTGATTGTCAATGATTTTTACGGTACGGATTTTATCGTAGATATCAAAGATGGTAGACTTTTGGAGAGAAAAAGCGGTTCGAGATTTTGAAGTGGCATATATTGCATTATGAGGAAGGCACTGTTGGTTTTAAAGTAGCAGAAAAGTATCAAAAAGCTAAAAATGAATTTTGCAAATCTGGTGCGGACTCAAAGACCGGCATTATAAATATAGGAGGTATGGTAAACGGTCATATGCCGGAAACATATTACTTTTTAGCTAATGATTATTTACACAAATTAAAAGCGAGTTGATTTTATGAAAAAGGGAAAAATCATGTCGATGATAGTGCCAATTATTTTTGTCATTATTCCGCAGATTATTGTAATTATTGCATCATCCTTTATGAAAAATGATCAATCTATAATCTGTCTCTTATACACATCTGACGCTGCCGACGACTCCTTACGTGT
>ERZ1027229.174-NODE-174-length-35268-cov-16.342913_pt1 | contig 35268 bp, 25 predicted proteins | sample MGYA00519245_ERZ1027229 | MGnify/ENA primary metagenome ERZ1027229 (study PRJEB26926, sample SAMN06164466) | human gut metagenome | biome: ENVO:00009003; feature: ENVO:2100002; material: ENVO:00002003 | host: Homo sapiens | place: USA | collected 2012 ...
GAGATAGGAGTCCGTCTCGTGGGCTCGGAGATGTGTATAAGAGACAGGTATACAAATAAGATAGCTGATTTACTGATAAGAGAGAATTCGAACGGATTTAGGTATTGTTCGTGCTATGCTCCTATCGAATTATCAGGTGGTCATTCTGTTCTTACACTTTCAGGTGAGCAGGATGGAAATTATGTTTTAACTTCTCAGGGGAAGGAGAAGTTAAAATACATAAAAGCTGAGGGCAGATGTTATACAGAACAAGAATATAGAAATAGTGAATTGACGATGCTTATAGATGTGCGTTCGAAAGTAGGGAAAGAAATAGTTTACTAGTACTATGTATAATGATAAATGGTTGCAGGATGTTGGTATATAGGAGGAATATACCAACATGGAAGAAAAAATCGTAACTGTATTAAATGAGATGGCTGCATACTTATCCATTGCACAAATGAAGAAATTGCAAGAAGTTATTGTAAAAGCGTTTGCTGAAAATGAGGCTGTCAAAGAAAATATTTCTAATGAACAGTATCTTTCGATGTTTCTTGCGGCAAAGCAAATTGAGGGATGTTCAGCTCGGACAATTCAGTATTATAAGGTTACAGTTGAACATATGATCAGAAGGATTCCGTTAGAGATCAGAAAAATAACCACAGATGATATCCGGGAATATCTAGCAGAATATCAGAAAATGAATTCTTGTGGAAAAGTTACAGTAGACAATGTTCGACGCAATTTATCCAGTTTTTTTTCATGGTTGGAAGAGGAGGACTATATTTTAAAGAGCCCTATGAGGCGAATTCATAAGATAAAAACGAAACAGGCTGTAAAAGAGGTCATATCGGATGAAATGATAGAGCAATTAAGAGATCATTGTAAATGCAAAAGAGATTTGGCAATGATAGATTTACTATATTCTACGGGAATAAGAGTGGGTGAACTAGTTGGATTAAATCGTACAGATATCAATTTTGAGGAAAGAGAATGCGTTGTTTATGGTAAAGGAGATAAAGAACGGCGTGTGTATTTTGATGCGAAATCTAAGCTTCATTTGCAAGATTACTTAAAAGAACGTGTAGACGACAACCCGGCACTTTTTGTAACACTGGATGCACCATATGAACGATTAAAAATCAGTGGAGTTGAAATTCGTGTTCGTGAGTTGGGAAGAAAACTAAATATGGATAAGATACATCCTCACAAATTTAGAAGAACAATGGCAACAAGAGCAATAGATAAGGGAATGCCCATAGAACAGGTGCAAAAAATCCTTGGACATTCACAAATTGATACAACGATGCAGTATGCTATTGTAAATCAAAATAATGTGAAATCAGCGCATAGAAAATATATAGCGTGATTACTGTAGATGGTGAAAATTATGACAAAGAAGGAAAAAGCTTTCCAAAAACATTGAAAAATTGGACAAGGTCTTAAAACATATAATTCCTCAAATTCGGATTTGTCGAGGTAATGAGCAGTGCTGGATGGAGCAATTGGGACGATGTGAGCTTGCTCACTGATCGGCACATATTGCGAACAGACAATAGTGCGATAGCACGCATGAGCGAAGACGAAGTCGTAGCGAATGTGGCACTGCGAATGTACTGAGTAAGCCGTTAAAGAAAGATTTGTAGGCGTACTTGAAAAACAGAATATATGTTTGACATAGATGCGGTTAAATGCTAGTATACTAATAAAGAAGGTGCTACCGATAGACGGTTAGCCTGATAAATGTGTTTGACAAAAAGACCGCCAAAGTTTACCAGACCAGGGCGGTCTTTTTGTGTTTATTTTTTGCTCTTAGAACCAACGGTATAACCAAGAGCAAAGCAAGTAATGCATAAGCTGATGATGGCTATAAAAAGCTCCGTTGTAAGCATAAGCACAAACCTCCTTAATAGATTTCCCGGTGGGATTTCTATGTAAACAGAGCTAAAACTCTCTGATGGAGGCTAACCGCCTACCGTGTAGGGTAGCACCAAATATATTATACCAAACATATGTTCTAAAATCAAGTAAACAATAAGAATAATAATTGGATTTACAGGGCTACGAGCAGACTACAGACAAGACGGCAAAAGCACGTTGGAAGCTTGCTTACATAAGTGCTTTGGGCGGATTGGTTGTATTGTGCGACAGCAGAACATGAGCATGAGGCGAAGCGAAATGCGAATGGACTCTTCGAGTAGCCCGTAGAGGGATGATGTAGATGGAATATATAGCATTAAATAATATATGTGATGTGCGAGATGGAACACATGATTCTCCTAAATATGTTCAGGAAGGATTTCCGTTAGTAACGTCAAAAAATATAGTAGACGGAAAGCTTGATTTATCGACCGTCAGTTATATTACTCAGGAGGATTATGACAAGATAAATGAGCGGTCAAAGGTTGATGAAGGCGATATTATTATGCCTATGATAGGTACAATAGGAAATCCATTATTAATTGAAGATTTTTGTGAATTTGCTATTAAAAATGTTGCATTAATCAAGTTTCCTAATCAGGAAACTTGTAATAAGTACATATGGTACTTTTTGAAAAGTGGTGCATTTAAGAAATATGTTGATGAAAAGAATAAGGGTGGAACACAAAAGTTTCTTTCATTAGGAGATATAAGAGGAATGAAGGTTCCAATACTTGAATATTCTGAACAGATTGCTGTAGTCGAGAAGTTTGATGCTGTTTATAAGGTAATATCAGAAAGAAATGAAGAACTACAGTTATTAGACGACCTTATCAAAGCCCGATTTGTCGAGATGTTTGGGGATCCAGTTTCGGACAATCAGGGATGGGGGCAAAAACCTCTTAAGGAAATGCTTAAAAATATTAGATATGGTACAAGTACTCCGCCAGAATTTGTAGAAGAGGGTTATGCTTTTATTAGAGCAACTAATATAAAAAATGGACAAATTGTTGAAAATGACATGAAATACATCCCACAGTCGGAAGCAGATAGACTAGTAAAATGTAGACTTTATGGTGGTGAAATTCTTATTGTCAGAAGTGGTGTAAATGCAGGTGATACATGTGTTGTTACAGATGAGTATATAGGACAGTATGCAGGCTATGATATGATTCTCGTATTGAACAAAGAGCTAAATCCAGTATTCTTGAATATATTGATTAATACTATTTATATGGATAAGGTTGTTAAGCCACTTACAAGAAGGGCGGCGCAGCCACATTTGAATTCTGAGCAGGTACAGAGTTTTCCTATAATTCAAGTACCAATCGAACTTCAAAACCAATTCGCTGATTTTGTACGAGCTGTAGACAAATCAAAAGTTGTCTATCAGGGTTATTCTCAATATATTGCATAAATGTTATAATATAAATCGATATACATATTTAATTACTAACTAAAACACCTACTAATTGTGTTGGGGGATAAAGTATGGTTACTAATTTTGACTACCTGAAAAATGAATCGAGATTCTCTGATTTTGCAGAGGTTGCAATTTCTGCTGAAAAGATTATTTTAATTGATCCGCAGGCAAGTATTATCAATTGCCGTAGGGCAATGGAATTTGCTGTCAAATGGATGTATTCCGTAGATGAAGAGCTGGAAATGCCATATCAGGATAATTTACAGAGCCTAATGAATAATGAAGACTTCAGAGACATTGTTGGACCGGATATTTGGAAGCGTATGGATTATATCCGTCGATGTGGAAACAATGCTGCACACAGCAATAAGAAACTGGGAAAAGATATTGCGATGCTGTGTCTTGAAAATCTCTTCATTTATCTGGATTTTGTGGCATGCTGTTATTCTGTTAATTATGAAGAACGAACTTTTGACAGATCAGTTTTGACAGAGCGTATTGAAAAAGCAAAGGAATCTAAAAAGTTAGCGGATGCTACAAAGGAGCAGCTTGTCAGAGAGCAGGAAAGAACAGCACAGCAGGAGCTGGATCTGAAAAAACTGATAAAGGAAAATGCATCCTTAAAAGAAGAACTTTCTGCCCGCAGACAGGAACAACAGCAGACCTATGTCCCCAAACCACTTGATTTATCTGAATATAAAACGCGGAAGCTTTACATTGATGTAATGCTTATGGATGCGGGGTGGATACAGGGAAAAGACTGGATGAATGAAGTAGAGCTCCGGGGAATGCCTAATAAATCAGAGGTAGGATATGCAGATTATGTGCTCTATGATGATATGCACCGACCGCTGGCACTGATTGAAGCGAAAAGAACGTGTGTAGATGTATCCAAAGGGCGACAGCAGGCAAAATTATATGCGGATTTATTGGAAAAGCAATGTGGAAGAAGACCTGTTATTTTCCTGACCAATGGGTTTGAAACACATATTATCGATGGAAGATATCCGGAAAGAAAATGTGCAGCCATTTATTCAAAGCGTGATCTGGAAAAGTGGTTTAATCTGTTATCCATGCGAACAAGTCTGCGACATGTTGTTGTAGACAAAAATATAGCAGGACGTTACTATCAGGAAGCAGCAATTAAGGCAGTCTGTTCAAATATGGATGAAAAGAACAGAAGAAAAGCACTTTTGGTCATGGCGACAGGATCGGGAAAAACGCGAACAGTAATAGCACTGTGTGATGTACTGTTAAAAGCCGGATGGATAAAAAATATTTTATTTTTGGCAGATCGTAACTCATTGGTTACACAGGCGAAACGAAGTTTTGTAAATTTATTGCCAAATCTTTCCTGTACAAATTTAGTAGAAGAGAAGGAAAACTATAATGCACATTGCGTATTTTCCACTTATCAGACAATGATGCATTGTATCGATACAGTAAATGACGATGATGGAAAGCTATTCACCTGTGGGCATTTTGATCTTGTAATATGTGATGAAGCGCATAGATCAATTTATAATAAGTACAGAGATATATTCACATATTTTGATGCACCATTGGTAGGGCTTACAGCAACACCGAAAGATGAAATTGATAAGAATACCTATGAAATTTTTGAATTGGAAAATGGTGTTCCCACGTATGGATATGATTTGGCGCAAGCAGTCAAAGATGGATATCTTGTAGACTATGTTTCAGTGGAATCAAAGCTGAAATTTATTGAGGAAGGGATCGTATACGACGAATTATCAGAGGAAGATAAAGAAATATATGAAGACACATTTGAGGATGAGAATGGAAACATTCCTGAAGCGATTGAATCATCAAGACTAAATACATGGATTTTTAACGAGGATACGATCAAGCAGGTTTTAAATGTTTTGATGACAGAGGGACTTAAAATTGAATACGGTCAGAAAATCGGAAAGACCATTATTTTTGCAAAGAATCACGATCATGCAGAAAAAATATGGGAAGTGTTCTGTAAAGAATATCCACATCTTCCGGACTATGCGAAAGTAATTGATAATTACATGACTTATGCACAAAGCGCAATTGATGAATTCTCTGATCCAAAGAAAATGCCACAGATAGCAATTTCTGTAGATATGTTAGATACCGGTATAGATGTTCCGCAGGTTTTGAATCTTGTATTTTTTAAAAAGGTTATGAGTAAGGCAAAGTTTTGGCAGATGATCGGTCGTGGAACAAGATTGTGTCCGAGGCTTTTGGATGGAGAGGACAAGCAAAAGTTCTATATTTTTGATTTTTGCGGAAACTTTGAGTTTTTCAGATTAAATAAAGGAAAGGCATCAGCAAGTGAAATTGCATTACAGGGGGCAATTTTTAATTATAAGTTTGAGATAATTTATAAGTTACAGGATATTGCATATCAAGAAGACAGATTGATCGCATATCGAAAAGCATTAGTTTCGCAGGTAAGCGAACAGGTACGGGAGCTGCCTAGAGATAACTTCTCGGTAAAACAGCATTTGAAATATGTGGAATTATATTCTGCAGAGTCAAATTATCAATCATTAACTTATGAGGACACATTGCTGGTACGTGAGGAAGTAGCACCTCTTATATTACCGGGAGGAGAAGATGCAAGTGCTGCAAGATTTGATGCACTTATGTATCGGATCGAACTTGCCTATCTGATAGGAAAGAAAGATACAAGAGCCAGAAGCGATCTCTATAAAAAAGTAAAAGGGGTAGCTGGAGTAGCCAATATTCCGGAGATTCAGGCACAATCAGAGATGATCAATAAAATATTGCATACAGATTATGTGGATCAAGCCGGAATTGATGAATTTGAAGAAATCAGAGAAAAACTGCGAAATTTGATGAAATATATTCAGACAGGAACGATCAAGTATGTGACAAATTTTACAGATGAGCTTTTATCAATAGAATGGAAAGAGTCAGAGCTTGAGAATGATGAACTGAAAAATTACAAAGCAAAAGCTGAATATTATATCAGACAACATCAGGATAATATTGTAATTGCAAAATTAAAAACAAATAAACCTTTAACGAGCTGCGATGTTGCCAGTCTGGAAGAAATTCTTTGGAAAGAAGTTGGTACAAAACAAGACTACGAAAATGAAATCGGTACAAAACCATTGGGTGAATTTGTCCGAGAAATTGTGGGACTTGATATGAATGCTGCTAAGGAGGCTTTTTCCGAATATCTGACTGATACAAGTCTTGACAGCAGGCAGATATACTTTGTGAATCAGATTGTGGAATATATTATTCATAATGGAATGCTGACGGATTTTTCAGTGCTTCAAGAGTCTCCATTTACAGATCAGGGAAGTGTAGCAGAAATCTTTTCTGATATGTCACTGTGGATGGGTATTAAAAAAGTAATTGATACAATTAATGCCAATGCTGCAGCATAGGCAGACTATAAGAAAAAATGGAGAGAAAGACAGCATCTGACCATGCGAATGTAACAGACATATTAGAAGCTCTTAGAGCTTCTTTATGTCTGTTATTTGAGCATGGAAAGATGCTGTCTTTCTCTCTCTAAATAAAATATGGATTACTATAAACAAATATCAACTATGGCAATTCTGCACAAAACATGTCCTGTTACATTGTACAAAATCACAATGCTGCACAAAAATGTCCAATTTTGACAGTAAACCAAGAGTACTTTGACAGAACAAATCCTCCCTCCTTGTTATAATCAGAACATAAATTGCGAGCAGTTAATTGAGAAGGAAAGGAGGAGGAAGATGAGAAAGCAATGTCATAACCCTTACATGCCGCTTTGGGAACATGTACCGGACGGCGAACCGCATGTATTCGGAGACAGATTGTATGTCTTTGGCAGTCATGATCTGGAAAACGGCAATGAGTTCTGCGAACAGGATTACGTCTGTTGGTCGGCTCCGGTAACGGATTTGTCGGACTGGCGCTGTGACGGTGTGATCTATAAAAAAGAACAGGATCCGTACAATCAAGATGCATTGCCGCTGTATGCACCGGATGTTGTAAAAGGACCGGATGGCAGATACTACTTATACTACTGTATCAAGTTTCAGGATTCCATCAACGTGGCGGTCTGCGATACCCCGGCGGGCGAATACCGGTTTTATGGCAGAGTCCATTATGAGGACGGCCGTGTGATGGCGGAGAACCAGCCATATGATCCATCCCTGATCTGCACAAAGGACGGTATTTTCCTGTATTTTGGCTTTGCTCCCTGTATGATCAATATTCCACGATATAAAGGACAGGACTTAAAAGGCGGAAGTGTTTTACAGCTTGCCGATGATATGCTGACAATACAAAAAGGACCGGAAGTGATCCTGCCGAGTAAAAACTACGGAAAGGGCACGAGCTTTGAAGGAAATGAGTACTTTGAAGGTCCATCCATCCGTTATATCAACGACAAATATTATCTGGTATATTCTTCTGTCAATACCCATCAGCTCTGTTATGCGGTCAGCGAGAAACCAATGGAAGGCTTTACCTACGGCGGTGTGATCGTAAGCAACGGAGATGTCGGTTATCAGGGCAGAAAAGAAGAAGATAAGCTGATGAGTGTGGGAAACAATCATGGCGGACTTGTTTGTGTAAACGATCAATGGTACATTTTCTATCATCGTCACACTTACTTAAATCAGTACAACAGACAGGCATGTGCGGAAAAAGTTTATTTCAGACCGGACGGCAGTATCCCACAGGTAACGATCACGACAAGCGGTATGAATCCGGAATCGTTATCCGGAAATTCCACATATCCGGCAGTTTACTGCTGTAATCTGACAAACGGACATATGGGGCCGCTTTCTTCGCTGGGACGTACCAATCCGGAGGTGGATTTCCCGTATCTGACAAGTGTAGAGGATGAACGCTACATAACCAATGTCAAGGACGGAGATCTGATCGGCTATAAATATATCAATCTTGCCGAGACAAAGAAAGTTAGCATAAGCTACCTCTCTGACGGAGAAGGAAAGCTTGAGATCTATACGGAAAACGGAAGACAGAAAGAAGAAATCAATCTGCCGAAGACGGACAAATGGACGTGGGCAGATGCCAAGACAGCTTTTACGGAGGAGAAGGAACTGTATTTTGTTTATAAAGGAACAGGAAGCATTTCCCTTCTGACCCTGCGGCTGGAAGCATAATACAAATTCAAAAGAAAAGGAGAAAAACTATGAAAGAGAATAACAAACCTTCATGGCGTGAGATCATTTCATTTGCACTTGGTGACGGTGGTTGTAACCTTGTCTGGACAACGATCGGATCCTATCTGACATTATATTATACAGACAGCGTTGGACTGGCTGCAGCAACAATCGGTACTTTAATGCTTTTAACAAGATTACTGGACGGTATTTCCGATCTGATCATGGGAAGTATCATCGACAGAACACATACCCGCTGGGGTAAAGCAAGACCATGGATCTTATGGACAGCAATCCCGATGGGACTAGGACTTGTGCTGATGTTCAGCGTTCCCGGTTCACTGACGAGCGGCGGCAAACTGACCTATGCATGTATCAGTTATGTGATCATGGCAGTTGTTGTTTATACAGCCTGTAACCTGGCATATAATACACTGCTTTCTCTGGAAGCACCGAATCCAAAGGATCGTGTTACGATGAGCTCCATTCGTTTCTTCGTCACAATGTCAGTTGTATTATTCATCAACTACAACTGCAACAACTTTGTTGCAAAATTCGGCTGGACAGGTATGGCAGCTATCTTCGGTACGATCGGTGCAGTACTGCTTCTGATCACTTTCCTTGGCACAAAGGAACGTACCAATATTGAAAAGAACTCTGCAAAAGTAGAAGAAAAAGACAAGATGAGTGTTGGGAAATCTTTCAAGATCCTGTTCAAAAACAAATATTTCTTATTACTGGCAATTGTATTTGTTATCAACTATACAGTACTTGGCGTCAACAACGGACTTCGTATCTACTATGCAAGAGACGTACTTGGTAACGCCGGTCTGATGGGTACTTTAACACTTTGCTTCATTTTACCGAAGCTGATCGGTAACCTGATCTACCCATATATCAACAAGTTACTCGGTAAATGGAAGAGCATGATGATCGGTTATGTGATCGAGCTGGCAGGCGTTCTGATCATGGGTCTGACACAGACAAGCTTTACAACAGCAGTCATCGGTCTGATCTGCCTCGGTATCGGTGGTATTCCACACAATGCAGGATTATTTGCAATGGTAGCAGATGTTGTTGACTACGGCGAATGGAAAACAGGTGTCCGTCTGGACGGTCTGACAAACTCTGCAACTTCATTCGGTATGAAGGTTGGTGCAGGTCTTGGTTCCGCATTAGTCGGCTGGGGACTTGCATGGGCAGCATATGACGGAAAGCTTGCAGCACAGACAGCAGCAACGATCGCAGGTATCAAATCCGTATTTACATTTGTACCGGCAGTTCTGATCGTGATCGGTCTTGTGACATTATTCTTCTGTAACCTGGATAAGATCTATCCACAGATCGCAGCAGGTCTTGCAAAAAAGAAAGAGAACAAGTAGAGTATACGGAAATCCCATATTGTAGAAAACCTAAGTAGGGAAACGGAGTTGCAATATTGTTTGCAGCTCCGTTTTTCGGTATACTGTTTACAGAGAATGGGGATTTGAAGCGCAGATGTGCAAGCACGTCTGAAAAGAGGTAAGGAGGCTGTTATGTATTCCGTCTATGAAAGTATCAATTATGATTCCAACCTGCTGGTGAATGCATTCGTGACACCGATCGAAAGCAGCACGTTTCACTGGCATAATGAATATGAGCTTCTGGGTGTCCTGCGGGGCAGTATCAGTGTACATATCCAGTCGGAGGAATGCCTTCTTACGCAGGGAGATCTGCTTCTGATCAATCCAAATGAGATCCATGCCTTTCAGAATCCGCTGAAGGAGGAAAATCTCTGTATGATCCTGCAGATCAAGCCGGAGCTGTTTCATGCGGATGATAAGGACAATTCGGAGATACGGTTTTATGTAAGCAGTGTGACAGAGGATGAGCCGGTGGTCGGCTATCAGCATTTTTTCAGGCGGATGGCAAAGATCGCTTATGAGACATTGAATGAGGAAAAGCATGCCAGATTCCGTGTCAGGGCAGAGCTTTGCTGTCTGATCGCGGATCTGTTCGATTATGCTGTCTATGATATCCGCTATCGGGACAGTGCTGCGGAAGATGGCAGAGAAACGATCATTCAGGCAATTTCCTACATTGAAGAATATATGGCGGAAGATGAGCTGGCGGAGCTTTTATGCCACAAGCTGGGAATGAGCAGAAAGACGCTGGACAGAAGCAGCCGGGCAGTGCTGGGCATGACGATCAAAGAGGTGATCGATGATCTGCGGCTGGAAAAAGCAAAGGAGCTTCTGAAAAATACGAATAAAAATATGAGTTATATACTGGATGCCTGTGGGTTTGGATCAGAGAAGACGTTTTACCGTACTTTTCACCAGAAAACAGAACTGACGCCGAAGGAATTCAGAGAGAAGGGACAGCACCAGAGTCATAATGATGTCCTGAAGGGCTATCTGGATTTCAGTATTCCGGAGGCAAGGGCGATTTTGCGGGAGGTAATAAGGCAACATGAGTAAGCAGGAAACAACAGATTACAGAGCTTATCGAAGTACATTTACAAAAAAGGCACAGCAGATCGTGCAAAAGCTGTCTCTGGAAGAAAAAATATATTTGATGAGTGGGCTTCGGACGATGGAAGAGGTGCGGAAATCCATTCAGAAAAAGGTCAATACACATTATAATGAAGTACCGTACCGGGCAGGCGGAATAGACGGAAAAGTACCGCCGGTTTTATTTGCCGATGGCACCAAAGGTGTTGTCTGCGACAGGAAAACATACACCTGTTTTCCTGTTGAGTCGATGCGTGGCGCTTCCTTTGATCCGATGCTGGAAAAGGAGATCGGAGAGGCGATCGGTGCGGAAGTATTATTAGCAGGTGCTAACTTGTTTGGCGGCATCTGTGTGAATCTGCCGTATCATCCGGGCTGGGGCAGGGCACAGGAAACCTTTGGAGAAGATCCATATTTACTGGGAGAAATGGGAGCGGCTCTGGTAGAAGGTGTACAGACAACGGGAGTGATCGCCTGTGTGAAGCATTTTGCCTTTAATTCGATGGAAAATGCCCGCTTTGAAGTTGATATAACATGCGATAAGAAGGCAGAGCAGGAAGTCTTTTTATCACAGTTTAAAAGATGTGTGGAAGCAGGGGCAGGTGCTGTGATGAGCTCCTATAACAGCTATCGGGGACAGATGTGCGGACAGAATGCCTATCTGCTGCGGGAAGTTTTAAAAGAAGACTGGCAGTTTGACGGATTTACCTTAAGTGATTTTAACTGGGGGATCAAGGATACGGTCACAGCAGCAAATGCGGGCATGGATCTGGAAATGCCGAATACGTATTATTATGGAAAGAAACTTCTGGAAGCCGTGCACTTTGGCAGTGTTTCCGAAAAAGTGATCGATGAGGCGGCGCTTCGGATCGTGCGGACACTTCTGGCACATGAAGAGAAGATAAGGCAGTATGGAAAGATCGATGCGGAAAGGCAGCTTTGGGATGACAGACAGCTTGCGAAAAAAAGTGCGCTGGCCGGTATCACGCTTCTGCGGAATCAGAATGGAATTCTGCCGCTTTCCGGCAGATGTCACAAGATCGTTGTGATCGGCAGACTGGCGGATGAGGATGTAATGGGGGACCGCGGCTCCAGTCAGGTGTATCCGCCTTATCAGGTAACAATCCTGCAGGGCATATTAGAACAGGCAGGGCAGGAAGTGATCTATTACAGGGGAGAAAGTCTTTCCCACTGTAAAAGACTGGCAAAAGAAGCGGATGCAGTGATCGTTGTAGCGGGAAACAGTGCAGCGGAGGAAGGCGAATATGTCTATGCGGATATGGAAGAGCTGTATGTTAAAAGCATGGGCGGTGACAGGACACAGGGGATTGCACTTCCGGCGCATGACAGGGAAATCCTGTCCGCTGTGGCACAGATCAGACAGGATGCAATTGTGGTGCTTGTTGGTGGCAGCTCCTTTACGATGGAAGACTGGATCGGACAGACAGGGGCGCTGCTCATGGCTTACTATCCGGGCATGGAAGGCGGTCATGCACTGGCAGATGTTCTGTTTGGCAAGGAAAATCCGGGCGGAAAACTGCCGTTTGTGATTCCACAGAGCGGGGCAGATCTGCCGCAGGTAGACTGGTCTGCCACGCAGCAGGAATATCTGGGGCTGGCAGGATATCGTAAGCTGCTTGCGGAAGGAAAACAGCCGCTTTTTCCGTTTGGCTTTGGCTTGTCTTACACCACTTTTGCACTGACGGAGGAGGCACTGGAATGTGGGCAGGGAGAAGCGGAAAAAGCTGTGGTATGCGTTACCGTTCAAAATACAGGAAAGAGAGCAGGCAGTGAAGTGGTACAGATCTATGCTGCCTATGAGGAAGAAGTACAGAGGCTTTGCCGCTTTGAGAAGGTTTTCCTGCAGGCGGGTGAAAAAAGGCAGCTACGCATGGCAGTTTCAGCAGATGATCTGCAGGGGTATGACAGCTTATCCGGGCGGATGTGCTTCAGACCGGGCATGTATCGGTTTTTTGCCGGAACAGACAGTTGTGCCAAATGTTTAGGGAATTTTAACTTGGGGTAGAAGTCTGCCTGTGTTATAATGGTGGAAAAAGGAAAAAGAAAGGCGAATTATGATCAAACTATTATTACTTGGTTCCTGCGTGATCTTAACATGTATTCTCTGTAACCGTCTGACAAGCAGGATCGGTGTTCCGATGCTGTTTGCATTTATTCTGCTTGGTATGCTGTTTGGTTCGGAGGGTATTTTACATATTCCGTTCGACAACTTTGCTTTTGCCGAAAATATGTGTACCATAGCCCTGATCTTCATTATGTTTTACGGTGGCTTCGGTACCAGATGGAAGGCGGCAAAGCCGGTTGCCGGCAAGGCACTTCTTTTATCCAGTGTGGGTACGGTTCTGACAGCGGTTCTGACCGGACTGTTCTGCCATTTCGCACTGGGCTTTGGCCTTCTGGAAGGTCTTCTTGTAGGAGCGGTTCTCGGCTCCACAGATGCGGCAAGCGTATTTTCCGTGCTGCGTAGTAAAAAATTATCCCTGAAAAACAATACAGACTCCTTACTGGAGGTGGAAAGCGGTTCCAACGATCCCTTTGCCTATATGCTGACCATCATCATTTTGACTATGATGCAGGGCAATGCGGAGGGCATGGCGTTTGATATTCTGGGCATGGTATTTGCACAGGTGCTGTTTGGTGCAGTGATCGGTATCGTACTGGCACTTCTGACCGGTTTTATGCTGGAACGGATCGATTTTGGCGTGAGCGGATTCGATACGGCATTTGTACTGGCAGCAGCACTTTTATCTTATGCACTGCCGTCTGCGATCGGCGGAAATGGGTATCTGAGTGCGTATCTGATGGGTATTATACTCGGAAATCGCAATGTCAGCCATAAAAAAATACTTGTCAATTTCTTCGATGGACTGACAAGTCTTATGCAGATGTTCATTTTCTTTATGCTGGGTCTTCTGTCTTTCCCATCCAAGATCCTGGCGGTTTGCGTTCCCGGGCTTCTGATCGCAGTATTTCTGACCTTTGTTGCCAGACCGTTAGCCGTGACTTTGATCCTGACACCGCTCCGGGCAAAACCGCAGCAGCAGCTTCTGACTGCATGGGCGGGGCTGCGTGGCGCAGCGTCTATTGTATTTGCCATTATGGCAACAAGAAGCGGCGCAGTGCTTTCCCATGATCTGTTCCATATTGTATTTTGCGTGGTACTCGTATCCATACTGTTCCAGGGAAGTCTGCTGCCTTTCTGCGCGAAAAAGCTGCATATGATCGATGAGAGCAGGGATATTCTGACGACCTTTACGGATTACAGTGATGAAACGGATGTGCATTTTATTGACATTCCGGTAAGCGAAGGACATCCATGGATCGGGTTGACGGTAAAGGATCTGAATCTGCCGCCGGGAACACTGCTTGTCTTTCTGAATCATCCGGGTGAAAAAAGCACTGTACCAAACGGTGATACAGTGCTTCGGGAAGGAGATGTTCTTGTACTTGGTGCAACCGCCTATGCGGGTAAGGACGATATTCATCTGACCCAGATCCATGTCGATGACACACACACATGGCGGGATAAACGCCTCTGTGAGATCCGACTGCCGAAAAACAGTCTGATCATTTTAGTGAGGAGAGGCGGACAGACGATCATACCGAACGGAGATACTAAAGTACTGAGCGGGGATGAACTGGTCTGCAATACGGTACATTAGTGGTCTGCATGCTGCTTTTTGCTGTGGCTTGCTGCGATCCAGAAAATAAAAGCAAGGAATGCAGCTGCAATACACATCCATGGGATCAGATATCGAAGCCCCTTTGGGGCAAACAGATCATAATAGCCTTTTAAGTAGATCACAACAATGATAAGGGGAAGTCCCCATGTTATGTAGTAACGCATCTTTGCAGGGAATGAAAGTCCGTTTCCTGCATTTGCTTCGTGTATAAAATTATCCCAGCCCCAGCCATGCTTTGTTGTACAGAACAGGACATAGCACAGAGAGCCGAGTGGCAGAAGATTGCTGGAAACAAGGAAATCTTCCAGATCCATGATGTTCGTGCCCGGTCCGAGCGGCTGAAATCCGGAAAGGACATTAAAGCCGAGAATACACGGAAGAGAAAGCAGGATGATTGCGAATACATTACAAATGACGGCCTTCTTTCTGGGAAAGCCCCACAGATCAATGGCAAAGGAAATAATATTTTCAAATACCGCGATCACTGTAGAAAGTGCGGCAAAGGAAAGGAACAGGAAGAACAGTGTGCCCCAGATCCGTCCGCCGGTCATCTGATTAAAAATGTTCGGGAGTGTAATGAAGATCAGGGATGGCCCTGCATCCGGTTCGATACCGAAGGAGAAGCAGGCAGGAATGATGATAAGACCTGCCATCAGTGCAACAAAGGTATCCAAAAGTGTGATGCTGAGTGCTTCACCGGATAACGAACGTTCCTTATCCAGATAACTGCCAAAGATCGCCATGGCACCAATGCCGATGCTGAGGGTAAAAAATGCCTGGGACATGGCAGCAAAGATGACATTGCCGATGCCCTTTGCCTGCATGGCAGTAAAATCAGGTACAAGATAAAATCTGATACCGGTTCCGGAATCCGGCAGTAAGCAGGAGTGAACTGCAAGGACGAGGATCAGACCAAGCAGACAGATCATCATTACCTTTGTGATACGCTCCACACCGTTTTTCAGACCGAGGGAGCAGATGGCAAATGATAAGACAACTGCAATGATCATAAAAAGGATCATAGTGCCCGGAGAAGCCAGCATATTACTAAAGTAAGAGGAAACCTGCTCGGTTGTCATAGACTGACTTGTCAGGGAGCCTGTCAGATAACGGAAAAAGTAATACAGCATCCAGCCGGTTACCATGGTGTAATACATCATCAGTAGGTAGCAGCCGGCCATTCCGATATAGCCGTTGTAGTGCCAGCGCCGGCCCTTTGGCTCTAACTTGCGGAAGGAAGTGGCACAGCTTTTCTGGCTGCCTCTGCCGACTGCAAATTCGCAGATGATGATCGGATAGCCCAGAATCACTAAAAATACCAGATAAATCGCAATAAATGCAGCACCGCCGTACTGTCCGCACATATAAGGAAACTTCCACACATTTCCAAGTCCGACCGCACAGCCTGCGGATACAAGGATAAATCCCAGCCGGGATCCGAATTTTTCTCTTTCCATAACTTATAAATCCTCCTGGTGAAATAAAGCAGCGCCGGCATATCCGCATCGGAAATGCCCCATCAGCGCAACACTCCCTATTATAGCGAGAAATAAGTAAGAAGGCAATGAAAATAATCAGCGGAAAGAGAAGCGGAAAGAGACGCCGGAAGAGCCGGGAAAAGTGTGCCCGGCATTGAAATATCAGGGGAAAGCAGATATAATGATAAATAGATGCAACACGGAAGAAATAAGTTGTAAATAATGCGCAGGAGGCAAGGAAATGAAAATTGCATTTACAGATATGGAAGAAGAAATACTGCCGGCATTTAAAGGCGGCGAAAAGGAATACAGGGCGAAACGCTACGGCGATGAAGCCTGCAAGATCATGAGTGGCAGACTGATCCCGGGTGCATCCATCGGTTATCATAAGCATACCGAAGATTATGAAGTGATCTTTATCACAGCAGGAGAAGGCAAAGTATTATATGACGAAGAAGAGATCCGCTTAAAAGCCGGTGACTGCCATTACTGCCCGCAGGGACATGCACATTCCCTGATCAATGACAGTGATGCAGACCTGACTTTTTATGCAGTCGTACCTGTTGCATGACCTGTCCGTTTTTACAAAATAAATATGGCAGGATGTAGAGCAGAAGTATGCGGTAAATGATATAAAAAGAAGAAAAGAAGGAATAACGATGAAGGTTTTAATGGTAAACGGAAGTTCAAAGCCAAACGGCTGTACGGCAACAGCTTTGCAGGAGATCGCAAAGGTGTTGAGAGAAGAAGGGATCGACAGTGAGATCGTATGCTTAGGCGGCGGACCGCTGCGTGACTGTATCGGTTGTCTGGGCTGTACAAAGCTGGACGGACAGTGTGCATTTAACGATGATTGCATCAATGAAATTCTGGAAAAGGCAAAGACCTGTGACGGTTTTATTTTTGGTACGCCGGTTTATTATGCGCATCCGAGCGGCAGAGTGTTGTCTGCACTGGATCGGATGTTCTACGCAGGCAAAAAATATTTTATGCATAAGCCGGGCGCAGCAATCGCCTCTGCAAGAAGAGCCGGTACAACGGCTTCCATCGATGCACTGAATAAATATTTCACGATCGCGGAAATGCCGGTCGTATCTTCCTCTTACTGGAATATGGTACACGGCAATAAGCCGGAGGAAGTGCTGCAGGATGCGGAAGGTCTGCAGGTAATGCGTAATCTGGGCAGAAATATGGCATGGCTTTTGAAGTGCCTTGAGGCAGGCAGAAATACCGGTGTTGCTGTTCCGGTAAATGAATATGACAACAAAACGAACTTCATCAGATAGGGATAAAGAGACATGGCTATAGCAGAAAACGAACGGAATGCAGAACTGCTGCTTGAAAAAATATTTTACTATATGAATCGTCTTGTGGATGAAAGAGAATTTTCCACCACTATTCAGACGCTGACGGAAATGGGAAAAACGCTCGTCAATGCAGATCGTGCCTCCTTCTGGTTCTGGGATAAGAGAAAGGGAGAGCATTGGACGATCGTGGCACTGGATCATGCAAGGATCACAGTTCCTGAAGGACGGGGCATCGTAGGTGCCAGCATTACCACGGGTGAGACGATACTGATCGCAGATGCAGGCGCAGATCCCCGTTTTGACAGTTCTGTTGACAGAAGCGGCGGTTACGATACAAGATCAGTGCTCTGTATGCCGGTGACGGATTCCCGCGGGCGGGTGATCGGAGCCTATCAGGCGATCAATAAGTTAAACGGAGACGGAACTGTCGGCGTGTTTACGGAAGAGGATAAAAAGAGACTGGCACTGGCAGCCGTTTACTGCGGCAAGACGTTGGAATCGTATCTGCTCCTTTCCGAAAACCAGACTGATCTGACAACAAAGCTGCGGAACAGGAAGGGTTTTTATGAGTATTACAATAAAAGAGTATTGCCGTATCTGATCGCACATCCGGTATCGGTTGCGATGGGAGATATTGACTTCTTTGATATCACCAATCAGATTTACGGATCTGCAGGTGGTGATGAGGTCCTTCGGAGCATTGCGGATCTGATGCTGTATCATGTGGAAATTGATGATGAAGTGATCCGGTGGGAAAACGACCGGTTTGTGCTGTTATTATCAGGTAAGACCGCACAGAAGGCAAAACAGGAGATAGACGACTTAAGAAAGACAATTGAGGAAACTGTATTTACACACAGAGGGCATGAGATCCATGTGACGATGTCATTTGGTATCTGTGAACTGGATTATGAAAAATCATCCGATGAGAATCTGGCATTTGTGGAGACTGCATTGCAGCGGGCAAAAGAAGCCGGACGCAACACAGTCTGTATTGCCGAAAAATAAAAAAGATAAGCTGTAGCCTGTTTACTGGGACAGAAGACCGGAATAATAGAGCGAGTCCTTTGCTTCGATCGCGATATGTTCGGTATTCTGTGCCAGTATTTTTTTATAAGCGGAAGGCGTATAGCCGATATATTTTTTGAAAAGCTTGTTAAAATAGCTGCTGGAATTAAAACCGACCTTCAGTGCAATATCTGAGATGGAAAGAGTGCTGCTATCCTGCGCAAGCAGATCAACCGCAGAATAAATCCTGTATTTCAGCAGGTAGTCAAACGGAGTCAGCTGCAGGCAGCGTTTAAAGCAACGACAGCATTCACTCTTACTGATATGGATACTGTCTGCAATATCCTGCAAGGTAATCGGTTCTTCGTAATGCTCCATAATATAGGTAATTGCGGCTTTGGTTCTGGATTCGTCCAGTACAACCTGCGGATCATAAGCCGGAATATGATCATGTGGCAGATCCTGGATATGGTTCAGGAGCAGAAGCCAGATCTGGATCAGATAGCTTTTGGTCAAAAGCTCATAGCCAAAAGATTTCTGCAGGTTGATCTTAATGATCTCACTTGTCAGCATAGAAATAGAGTGGTCATCCTCTTTTTTATCATTCATGACATAAGAACGCAGACCGGGCGTATTGGTGACCGGCAGAAGATATGCGGATGAAAAAACAGAATGTCCGTAACCAAATATATAATTGGGGCTGAATACGATCGAATGGAAGATACAATTCTGCTCATTATGCGGATGCACGGAATGCATCACATTGCGGTTGATAAAAAGTGTATCGCCAGGCGATAAGACATACATATTATCACCGACTGAAAATTCAGCGGCTCCTTCCTTTATTACGATCAGTTCTATCTCACTATGCCAGTGCCAGTGGATCAGATTCAGATACATCATGTTCAGATCAATACGGTATACCGCAACAGGGTAGTCAAGGCTGCCATGCTGTTTCATTTCATACAGATCTTCACGGACCTGTATTGTTCCTTTGTTGTTTTTTTCCATTTGTTTGCTCCCTAATACACTTTCATTCCTCTTCCTACTATGGTATCATAAAAAAATGTCAGGGTCAAAATGATGTTAAATTTCTTTACCATGGAAGGAGCTTTTTGATGAACAAAAGAATTGTTTCCATAATTAGCTTTATGTTAACCATAATGATGACAGTGAATGCTATAGCAGCAGTTCCGGTTTCGGGAGAAAACGGTCAAAATACGTTATACAGTGCTGTGAGTAACTCATATGGAGCGGATGCAGAATCTGTTTCAGTGAGTGATGATTCATTAAGTGATAACACGATCAGCGGTGACTCGTTAAGTGATAATACGGTCAGTGGTGATTCCATCAGTGACAATACAATTAGTGATAATACAGTCAGCGGAGACTTGGTCAGTGATAATACAATCAGCCGGAACATGGTGGATGCAGGCGATGATCTGGCGGCAGAACAGGCGGCTGTTTTTTCCCTGCAGACTGCAACAACTGTGATGAAAGATATCGGACACACGGTAGCGGCGGTTTTTACAAAAAGTGTGAAAAAGCCTGCACAGGTTAAAAAGCTGACACTGAAAAATCCTGCAAAGGGAAAGCTGCGGATCCGTTATCAGAAGGTAACGGGGGCAAAAGGTTATGAGATCGTTTATGCGACAAATCGTTCATTTACGGCATCAAAGATCGTACTGGACGTGAAAAAGACGAAGACGGATATTACAGAGCTGCCACAGGGTAAAACGTATTATGTGAAAGTCCGTGCTTATAAAACGGATGAAAACGGGAAAAAGATCTACGGTAAATACAGTAGTAAAAAGAAGCTTACGATCAAAAAAGGCGTGACGGAGATCGAGGCGAAAAAGGGAACTGCAAAGCTTGGCAGTGTAAAGCTGTCAGATGCCTCTACGGTAAAAGCGGCTGCAAAGATAAAGAAAAGGGTACAGAGCAGTGATGAATATTATTACTTGTTTGCGCTGGACTCTTACCAGAATAAAGTGAGCGGACTGAAACCGGTTGCAAAAGCCGCAAAGAAGAAAAGTGTGACCTTTACCTTACCGCTTCAGAAGGAGACAAAGAATTCCGTTTTACAGAAGAAGTTTGTGGTAGCGGTTAAAAAAGGCAGAAAATACATAATACTCAGTGATGCCATGTATATTACCAATCCGGAAAGGACTGCTTATTTTTCCTATCCTTTTCCAACAGCACCTTCTAAGAAGGGACTGCAGATCAATGCGGATATGATGCCAGATGTAGAGGAGCTGGGCGTCAAAAATACAGCCTACAATATCATTTTGTCGGATATTATCGCAACTGCCGGACAGCACAATACACAGGAAGGAATTCCTTATGAATATAATGGAAAAACTTACTGGTTTTCCAGATCTGCAGTGCAGGGATATGACTCACTTTTCCTGAAAACAAGAGCGGAAAATATGGTTGTGACGGGTATTCTGCTTCTGGGCTACAGAAGTGATCTGACATATCTGATCGCACCAAAGGGCAGAAGTCAGGGCCATCAGTACTATATGTTTAACACAAAGTCAAAGAAAGCAAGGCTGCAGCTGGAAGCAACTTGTAGTTTTCTGGCAGAACGCTACAGCGGAAATGCTTATGTGACCAACTGGGTGGTCGGTAATGAAGTAAATGCTTATCAGGACTGGAATTATGCAGGACTGAAAAATATACAGGAGTATACCAGGGCTTACGCTGAAGAATACAGACTGGTTGCAACCTGCATGAAGAGCATGTACAAAAATACAAGAGTATATATTTCTCTGGATAATAACTGGACAAGAACGACAACAGGAGTATATGCGGGTAAAAAGTTCTTAAACCTGTTTGCACAGGAACTGGAAAAGGAAGGAAAAATAGGATTTCATATTGCTTACCATCCTTATTCCTATCCGCTTACAACGGCAGATTTTTGGAACGATACAAGCGGGCTGGCCGGAAAAGGATCAAAAGCTAAGGTTATAACGATGGCTAATCTTTCCGTTATGACAAATTATGTGAAGAAAACATATGGAGAAAACACGAGGATCCTGCTGTCGGAAACCGGATTTTCTTCCGGACAGTCGGAACAGATCCAGGCTGCGGCGATTGCTTATGCTTATTATATTGCAGAAAGCAATGATATGGTAGATGCACTGATCATTTCCCGCCATGTGGATAATGAGGTGGAGATCAGGCAGAATATCCGAACCGGTCTGTGGACAACCTATGGAGACAGTATTCACCCGAATGAATGGGCAGACCGAAAGAAGTATGCGTGGTATGTGTTTAAATATATGGACACGACAAAAAGCAGTGAATGGACAGATTTCGCATTAAATTATATTAGAGCAACAAGCTGGGAAAGCCTGATCCCGGGATTTTCACAGAGTCGTTTTCTTGCAATGCGGAATATGGCTTCGACAGAAGTTTTATGGCCGGAGAAGATCACGCCGAAATATGTGCAGCCGATCAGTCTGCAGGGATCTGAGAGTCAGACGATTTCATACAGAGGATCCGGACTGAATAAAAATGTTTCCTGGGGCTTTTCAAAAAATTACGATGTACCGGTCAGTTTTACAGTGCAGCCTTACTTTGTAACAAGGCTGCAGGTAACAGGCAGTACCAACAGACAGGTAACTGTCAAAATGCGGTTCTGCAGCGGTGAAAATGTACTGGAAGCAGAGAAGGTAATACCGTCAGAGAAATATGTTAATTTGGCAGTCAAAGTATCTGACTGGCAGTATGCGGGCAGGATCGATAAGATCGAAATTTATTTTCAGCCTGCAGGAGGTGCATTTGTGAGTGGCGCAAAGGCAAAACTGGATAGTAAAAGAACCGGAACCTATACAGGAGTCATTGAGTAGAATTTCGCAGAAAAATGCATATAGTAATGATAAAAAGCAGAGGGAAATATGGCGAATCAGAAGCTGGAGGATCAGCTTTCCCTTGCACTGGATACACCGGCGCAGATGCGGGAAAAGTCAGATAATCTGGATACCGGATATGCACCGTCGGAAAATACATGGGAACTGATCGTGAAATATAACGGCAATCTTGACAGGCTGACAGGCGGTATCCGGGTCGAACCGTTGATCGCAGGGTATGCGATCGTGACGATCCCCGAAAATCTGATCGGCGCTTTTTCCCGGATGGAAGAAATAGAATTTATTGAAAAACCAAAGAAGCTCTATCCGCAGGTAACTGCAGGACTTGGAGCTTCTTGTTTTTATCCTCTTTTGCAGCCTGTTTCCGGAAAGGCGTTATCCGGGCAGGGCGTTTATATGGCAATTTTGGATTCGGGTATTGACTATACAGATCCGATGTTCCGTTATGCGGACGGAACAACAAAGATTGCGTGGCTGTGGGATCAGGGAAAGCGGGCGGATGCGGAAAAAGGAGAAAAGCCGCCGCAGGGCTTTTTTACAGGCGTGGAATACAGCAGAAAGATGCTCAATGCAAATCTGCAAAAGAACAGTGAGCGGCTGACCACAGACGTGACAGGACATGGGACAAATGTAGCAAAAATCGCGGTGCAGGGAGCGCCGGAAAGTGAACTGATCGTTGTGAAGCTGGATACGGCGCGCGGCACATATCCGTCTACGGTGTCGCTGCTTCGTGCCTTTACGTATGTTGCAAAGAAGGCGCAGGCGGAAAATATGCCTGTGGCGATCAATTTAAGTTACGGTAACACCTATGGCGCACATGACGGATCATCCCTGCTGGAACGGTTTATCGACAATATCACAGAGGTCGGCAGAAATGTGATCTGTATCGGCGCCGGTAATGAAGGGGCTTCTGCCGGGCATTTTGCAGGAAAACTTTCCGAAAATGAAATACAGAGAATCTCATTTGCCATGGGGACATATGAACGAAGCTTTTCCTTGCAGCTCTGGAAATGGTATGCGGACCGGATGGATATTTCCATCCTGTCTCCGGCGGGAGAACAATATCTGATCCGGAATCAGGATGCAGGAGGGGAGGCACAGCAGGCTGTTATGGAACAGACCAAGCTTCTGATCTTCAGCGGCAGACCACAGCCTTATCGGAAGCGGGAAGAAGTTTATATAGATTTTATCCCGGTGGAAACGTATCTGAATACCGGGATCTGGACGATTGAGATCACACCGCGGCGTATTGCGAATGGAGAACTGCGTCTATATATGCCGTCTGCAGTGGTACGCTCTGAAAACACGCGGTTTCTTCTGCCGTCTCCCGCACAGACGTTGACAATCCCATCAACAGCGCAGAAGGTAATCACAGTAGGTGCTTATAATGCTTATGTCAGATCCTATGCGGCATTTTCCGGGAGAGGAGATGCAGGCAGCGATCGTGCGGAAAACAATAAGCCGGATCTGACCGCACCCGGTGTCAATATCCGGATCGGAGAGGGAGAAGGCGGGGCGGTTGTGAGCGGGACTTCCTATGCAACGCCTTTTGTGACTGCTGCCGCAGCTCTTTTGATGGAATATGGGATTGTGCAGGGTAATGATCCTTTTTTGTATGGAGAAAAAGTCAAAGCTTATCTGCATGCGGGAGCCAGACAACTGCCCGGTTATGACATGTGGCCCAATGACCAGGTGGGATGGGGTGCGTTATGTGTATCGGAAAGCCTGCCCGAGAAATAAGTAAATTAAAATGAACGTAAAATCGTAAATGTTGTTGATATGACAATGACATCCTTGGTGATAACTGCATCGGGGTAGAGCGTGGAATCCTAAAGACAGATGTTCTTGGGGTTATGATAGATTTTACCCACAAAGGGAAGCGGTACAAGACCGATGACATAGGGTATCGATTGTATGTGTGGCTGTGGTGCAGACCATATAAGCTGCGTATATTTTTAAAGAAGATCAGAATGAGATTACAATCTGTTTCGAGAAAAAAGAGAGAAAAATGAATCGAAGTTGGTGTGATTATCAATGGAGAGGACAATATAGAGATCGTATGGCAACAGCAGGTTGCTTTTGCAATGGTATTTTCAATCACACATCGTTGTGTGAATTTCATCAAGGCAAGCTGTTACTCCATTTAACGATACTGATCTTATCCTTTCCTATCCGGGATGGAACAGGAATGATAAGATGTAATATAACTAATGTTGAGGCTGCGGTCTGCCTTTATTGTAGAAAGTTTTTCACTATCTCATATAAAAGTGTGATTGATAAGCATTAAATTTTAATAATTTTGTGATTTCGGTTGTAATGTTCATAGATTTCGCATATAATAAAAGTGTGATTATAAAGCATAAAACTCCAATAAAAATGTGAGGAGTGATTCTATGGAACGATTTATCTTAAAAAAGTTGCTGGATTGGAAGGATTCTCCCTACCGCAAGCCTTTAATCTTGAAAGGCGTACGTCAGGTGGGTAAGACTTGGATTCTAAAAGAGTTCGGCAGACGCTGTTATGAAAATACAGCCTACTTTAACTTCGACGAAAACGAAGAATATAAACAATTTTTTGAAACAACCAAGGATGTGGACCGGATTCTACAAAACCTTATGCTGGCAAGCGGTCAAAAGATATTGCCAGAAAAGACCCTCATCATCTTTGACGAGGTACAGGACTGCCCGAAAGTTATTAACTCCATGAAATATTTCTGTGAGAACGCACCGCAGTACCATGTTGCTTGCGCCGGTTCTCTGTTAGGTATCGCCTTGGCGAAGCCTTCCTCTTTTCCAGTAGGCAAGGTCAACTTCATGCAGATTGACCCAATGACCTTCGTTGAGTTTCTACTTGCCAACGGTGATGAAAATCTGGCGCAGTATCTGGAACAGGTGGATACCCTTGAACCTATCCCTGACGCCTTCTTTAATCCGCTGTATGAGAAGCTGAAGATGTACTATGTCACCGGTGGTATGCCGGAACCGGTATTGATGTGGACGGAGGCACGGGATGTTTCTGCCATGCAGGAAGCATTGTCCGAAATCATCGGAGCCTATGAGCGTGATTTTGCAAAACATCCTAACCTCAGCGAGTTCCCGAAAATCTCAATGATCTGGAAATCAATTCCTTCTCAACTGGCAAGAGAGAACAAGAAGTTTATCTATAAAGTGGTCAAGGAAGGTGCACGAGCCCGTGAGTACGAGGATGCTTTGCAATGGCTGGTGGATGCCCGTCTGGTGCATAAAATTTATCGCAGCTCAGCTCCCGGCTTGCCGATTGCAGCTTACGATGACTTGTCTGCTTTCAAGATTTATTTGGTAGATGTGGGACTGCTCCGCCGTCTGGCACAGTTGGCTCCCACTGCCTTTGGCGAAGGGAACCGCCTATTTACTGAATTCAAAGGCGCATTAACCGAAAACTTTGTGTTGCAGACTTTAATTACTCAGTTTGAAGTCATGCCCCGTTATTGGAGCCAGAACAACCCACCTTACGAGGTGGATTTCCTCGTTCAGCGGGAGAACGACATCTTCCCCGTGGAGGTCAAATCCGAAGCCAACACAACCAGCAAGAGTATGAAGAAGTTCAAGGAACTGTTCCCTGATAAGGTCAAGCTTCGCATCCGTTTCTCATTGGACAATCTGAAACTGGACGATGATGTGCTGAATATCCCGCTGTTCATGGCAGATCAGGCGGATCGATTGATTGGGTTGGCATTGGAAAAGAGGAAGCACTGATGTATATTTATAGTTGAAGGAGAAGCCGGAGAACCACAGGTTATTGATAATATTTCAAAGGTGTTCTTTAAGCATGGAAATTTAAAAATTATTACGCTTGTGATTTATAAAAAGAGATAAAAAATATGCTGTATCAACAGGTATGGATAAGAGCCGGAGAACGGCTCTTATTTTTTGAGAAAAATTCTCCTTGACAAATACCCTGTAGGGGTATATAAAGTGAGGAAGGAAACCAAGCGACAGCGAAGCTGGCATTTGGTTTCACCCGAACGTATAACGAAGAAATCGAAAGCGGCGCGATAGCGATGCGGATGCTGCGATAGCAGCATGATTTCTGAGTATATAAGGAAGGAAACCAAGCATTGTCGTATATTTGCGTAGCAAATGTACGGCGAAATAACCTGCGTAGCAGGTTATAGAAGGTTTCACCCGAACGTATAACGAAGAAAGGAAATAGAAAAGGCAGATGAAAGATACTAAAAAAGAATCAGAATGCAAAGAAATGCCATGCTGCTGCCAGCGGAAGACCGCGCGAGAGGCGGAAGAAAAGAAAAAGCTGATGAACCGCTTAAACCGCATTGAAGGACAGATCAGAGGAATTCAGAAAATGCTGGAAAACGATGCTTACTGCAACGATATTTTAGTGCAGTCCTCAGCGGTCAGTGCAGCCATGAATGCTTTTAATAAAGAACTTCTGTCAAGCCATATCCATTCCTGTGTGGTAAGGGATATTCAGGAAGGAAAGACAGAGGTTGTGGATGAGCTGATGAATACCCTGCAGAAACTTATGAAATAAAAAGATACAGAAAGGGTGACAGAAAGATGGAACAATATCATGTAACCGGTATGAACTGCGCAGCTTGCAGTGCCAGGGTGGAAAAAGCAGTTACCAAAGTGAAGGGCGTAACGTCCTGCTCTGTCAGTCTGCTGACCAATTCCATGGGTGTGGAAGGAACGGCGGAAAGCAGTGCGGTCATAGAGGCAGTCAAAGCAGCAGGCTATGGAGCCTCATTAAAGAACGCAAAGGAAGAGAATAAGGAAGCAGAGACAGGGCTGGAGGATACACAGACACCACTGTTAAAAAAACGTCTGATCGCATCGGTCGTATTTTTGATCGTGCTCATGTATTTTTCCATGGGACATATGATGTGGGGCTGGCCGCTGCCTGCGTGGTTTACGGATAACCATGTGGGAATGGGGCTGGTACAGATGATACTGGCAGCTATTATCATGGTGATCAACCAGCAGTTTTTTATCAGCGGATTCAAAGCACTGTGGCACAGATCACCGAATATGGACACGCTGGTAGCCATGGGCTCCATGGCATCGTTTGTCTGGAGTGTCTACGCACTGCTTGCCATGACAAGGGCACAGACAGACGGGAATGCAGAGCTTGTCATGGAATATATGATGGAGTTTTACTTTGAATCTGCAGCGATGATCCTGACACTGATCACAGTAGGCAAAATGCTGGAGGCAAGATCCAAGGGAAAAACAACAGATGCTTTAAAGTCATTGATCTCTCTTGCCCCGAAAACAGCATTGATTGAAAGAGACGGAAAAGAAGTTACCGTATCCATTGATGAAGTACAAAAAGGTGATATTTTTGTTGTCAGACCAGGAGAAAACATTCCGGTAGACGGACAGGTCATAGAAGGAAACAGTGCAGTTAACGAAGCTGCCATCACAGGCGAAAGTATTCCGGTCGATAAGGCAGAAGGAGATATGGTACGTTCTGCTACGATCAACCAGTCGGGGTTTCTGCGCTGCAAAGCAACGAGAGTCGGTGAGGATACCACACTTTCCCAGATCATCAAGCTTGTGGAAGATGCATCTGCAACAAAAGCACCGATCGCTAAGGTCGCAGATAAGGTATCCGGTGTTTTTGTACCGGTCGTTATCACGATCGCAGTGATCACTACACTGGTATGGCTTCTGGCAGGACAGAATTTTGCCTATGCACTGGCAAGAGGTATTTCCGTTCTGGTCATCAGCTGTCCATGTGCACTCGGACTGGCAACACCGGTTGCGATCATGGTAGGCAACGGTATGGGAGCAAAAAACGGTATTTTATTTAAAACAGCCGTCTCATTGGAAGAAACAGGAAAAACCCGGATCGTCGCACTGGATAAAACAGGTACGATCACACGCGGTGAGCCAAAGGTAACGGATGTGCTTCCGGCAGAAGGTATTTCGGAAGAAGAATTACTTACCATGGCATATACACTGGAGCAGAAAAGCGAGCATCCGCTTGCCAAAGCCGTGCTGGAGGAGGCACAGAGCAGAGAACTGAAGCCACGGATGATCACAGATTTTACCGCACTTCCGGGCAACGGACTGAGCGGCAAGACAGAAGGCAGCAGTCTGCTCGGTGGCAGTTATACTTTTATCAGAGAAAAAATTGAGGAAAACGGGGAGAAGCTGCAACAGCAGGCAGAGCAGCTTGCAAAGCAGGGGAAAACACCTCTTTTGTTTGTCAGAGACGGAAAGCTTCTGGGTATGATCGCTGTGGCGGATGTGATCAAGGAGGACAGTCCACAGGCAATCGCAGAATTACAGAATATGGGCATAAAAGTTGTTATGTTAACCGGAGACAACGAGCAGACAGCCCGTGCGATCGGTAAACAGGCAGGTGTGGATGAAGTGATCGCAGGTGTTCTGCCGGATGGCAAGGAGCAGGTGATCGGTTCCCTGAAGCAGCAAGGCAAGACGATCATGGTCGGTGACGGTATCAATGATGCACCTGCGCTGACTCGTGCAGACATCGGTATTGCCATTGGTGCAGGTGCGGATATTGCCATGGATGCGGCGGATATCGTACTGATGAAAAGCCGCCTTTCCGATATTCCGGCAGCGATCCGGTTAAGCCGCGCAACGCTGAAAAATATCCATGAAAATCTGTTCTGGGCATTTTTCTATAATGTGATCGGTATTCCGCTGGCTGCAGGTGTCTGGATCCCGCTGTTTGGATGGAAATTAAATCCGATGTTCGGTGCGCTTGCAATGAGCCTGTCAAGTTTTTGTGTTGTATCTAACGCACTTCGTCTGAACCTGTTTCGGATGTACGATGCGTCTAAAGATAAAAAAGTAACTCATAAATCAGCCTCTGTAAAAAAGAACGGAGCGCAGGTAAAAGAAGCACAGACAGACATGGAATCTGTGCAGGATGAAACATTAGAAGGAGACGAGAATATGATCAAAACAACAGTAAAAGTAGACGGTATGATGTGTGGTATGTGTGAAAGCCATGTCAATGACGCAGTCAGAAATGCAATCGAGGTAAAGAAAGTATCTTCCTCTCATAAGAAAGGTACAACAGAAATTCTGACAGAGCAGCCGGTTGATGAAGAGAAGGTAAAAGCAGCCATTGAAGCAACCGGATACAAGGTGCTTGGCATTACAACCGGGGAGGCAGAAGAGAAAAAGGGATTTTCTCTGTTTCATAAGAGTTGAAAAAAAGACACCTCAATGGTATAATGTGGCTTGTTATACGATGTTACAGAGTAAAATCTGTAGATAGCTAACAGGTATGTAACATACCAGAGGAGGAGAAAAGATGAAAAAAAGCAGTAAGGTGACAGCAGTGATCCTGTCAGCCATTCTTGCCATGAGCATGATCGGATGTGGCAGCAGCGCAGAGGACACAGCAAGTGACGCAGCAGCAACAGATGCCGTTACAGATGAGGTAACAGATGCAGCAGCAAGTGATGAAGCAACAGACGCAGCAGATGAAGCAACAGACGCAGCAGATGAAACAGCAGCAGGCGACAGAACACAGCTTATTGTCGGATTTGATGCAGAATACCCGCCATATGGTTATATGGATGAAAACGGTGAATATGTCGGATTTGACCTTGATCTGGCACAGGAAGTCTGCGACCGTAACGGTTGGGAACTTGTAAAGCAGCCGATCGACTGGGATGCAAAGGATATGGAACTGAATTCAGGTTCTATCGACTGTATCTGGAATGGTTTTACCATGACGGGCAGAGAGGATGATTATACATTCAGTGAGCCATATGTAGACAACAGTATCGTTGTAGTTGTTGCGGCAGATTCCGATATCCAGTCTTTAGAAGATCTGGCCGGTAAGGTAGTGGCAACACAGGCTGATTCTTCCGCACTGACAGCACTGACAGATGACAGTGAAGATAACAAAGACAATATTGCACTGGCAGCAACTTTTGCAGATCTGCAGCAGGTAGCTGACTACAACAGCGCATTCATGAATCTGGAAGCAGGTTCTATCGATGCCATTGCTGTTGATATCGGTGTAGCACAGTATCAGATCAGCTCAAGAGGCGATATGTTCCGCCAGCTTGATACACCAATTTCTACAGAGCAGTATGCAATCGGCTTTAAGAAGGGCAATACAGAGCTTTGCGATCAGGTACAGAATACACTCAATGAGATGGTTTCTGACGGTACATTTGACAAGATCGTAGCAAATTACGAAGACTACAATCTGCCGGCAATGGTTTGCCTTGGTAAATAAGTAATAAAACCCGGAGAGAGCAGAGGTCTGCTCTCTCTTTTTGTAGTGAAGAACAAAATCAAGCACAAGCGAAGCTTGTATTTGATTTTGACCGAACGTACAACGAAAAAATCGTAAAGTGCGAAGCACGACTGACGGCGAGGCCGGCAGGATTTTTGAGTGATGGCGACGAGGAAAATATACGCATTTATGCGGTGCATTCGACGACCGCTGATCAGAGCGGGATTTGCAGAGCGCATCTCGTCTTGATCAAAGTGACAGGGAGAAAAAAAATGGAAATTCATTTTGTGATTGCGGACCCGGCGGGAAATATCACAGCAATCGTAAAGGATGGTGTGGCAGATGACGACTACCGATCGGTGGCTGCAGCGATCATGCAGGATCCGCAGTGGAAGGTAGAACAGGTAGGATTTATAACAGAGCCTAAGGTTGGAGGCGAGGCGCGTCTTCAGATGATGGGCGGTGAATTCTGCGGAAATGCAGCACGCAGCTTTGGAAAGTATATAGCAAAAAAAATGCGCAGGCAGGAAGCCGTGATCGAGATCAGCGGAAACAGTGCTCCCATGCGGATCGAAACTGACCCGGCAAGGGGTAGTGCAAAAGCACAGATGCCATGTCCGCTTAAGATCGATGAGCTTTCTGTAGGGCTTGGCAGTTATCCGGTTGTTGTATTTGAAGGAATTGTGCATCTGATCACAGAAAAGAAAATGCCGGAGCCGGACGATCTGAAAAAAATGCTTTCTCTTTTGTATCAGAAATATGATGCAGAAGCCGCGGGTGTCATGTATCTGGAAAAAACTGTGGAAGGATATAGAATGACACCGGCAGTACACGTCCGTGCCACGGATAGTCTTGTTTATGAAAACAGCTGCGGTTCAGGCAGTGTGGCAGCAGCTTCCTATCTGGCACAACAGCAGTGTGAACAGACCGCGGCAGAGCAGGAAACATGCACCTATGACATACAGCAGCCCGGCGGCTGTATTACGGCATCCGTTACATTCTCGCATGGGAAGGTCACAGCGGCTTTCATAGATGGCAAGGTTTCCATTGGCGGTGAGATCGCAATGGAAATCGGCAGTTAGCAGGAGGAAAGATGAATATTGAGATTATAAGAGGCGTCCTGATACCGTTTCTTGGAACGGTACTTGGTTCTGCCTGTGTTTTCTTTTTACGAAAAAATATCGGAGATCTTGTGCAGAGAGCCCTGACGGGCTTTGCAGCAGGTGTCATGGTGGCAGCAAGCATCTGGAGTCTGCTGATCCCGGCCATGGAACAGTCGGCGGCAATGGGAAAATGGTCATTTGTCCCCGCAGTAGCCGGGTTCTGGGTCGGCATTTTGTTTTTACTTTTGCTGGATCATGTGATCCCGCATCTGCATATGAAGAGTGAAGAAGCAGAAGGTCCGAAGAAGTCATGGCAGAAATCGACCATGCTGCTTCTGGCGGTAACGCTGCACAACATCCCGGAGGGGATGGCGGTCGGCGTTGTATTTGCAGGCTATATGGCTGGCAACAGTACGATCACTGCAGCAGGTGCACTGGCTCTTGCCATCGGTATTGCAATCCAGAATTTCCCGGAGGGCGCGATCATTTCCATGCCACTGCGCGGCCAGGGCATGAGTAAGACAAAGGCATTTGTTTACGGCTCGTTATCCGGTCTGGTAGAACCGATCGGTGCACTCCTTACGATCCTGGCGGCATCTTTTATTTTACCGGTTCTTCCATATCTTTTAAGCTTTGCGGCAGGAGCCATGATGTATGTTGTCGTAGAGGAACTGATACCGGAAATGTCAGAGGGTAATCATTCTAACATCGGAACCGTTGTATTTGCAGTCGGTTTTACGCTGATGATGGCACTGGATGTTGCACTGGGGTAATTCACAATAGTTTACATAACACAAAGGAAAATGACATATGACACTTCAACAGCTTCGCTATGCAGTTTGCATTGCAAAAAATAAATCCATGAATAAGGCGGCAGCAGAGCTTTTTATCTCGCAGCCGAGTCTGTCCGTGACGATCCGTGATCTGGAAGAGGAGATCGGGTTTCCGCTGTTCCAGCGTTCCAGCCGTGGTATTGTGATCACCGCAGAGGGAGAGGATTTCTTAGGATATGCCAGACAGATGATCGAGCAGTATCGCCTGATGGAAGAAAAATTTATCGAAAAGAAAATGCAGAAACAGAAATTCAGTGTTTCCATGCAGCATTATACCTTTGCTGTGCAGGCGTTTATCAAGGTGGCAAAGGAACTGGAAATGGATGACTATGAATTTTCCGTGCATGAGACAAAGACCTATGAAGTAATCGAAAATGTCAAAAAGCAGCACAGTGAGATCGGCGTTTTGTATCGGAATGAATTTAACCGCGAAGCACTTTCCAAGATCTTCCGGGAAAATGCACTGGAGTTTAAGCCGTTGTTCTCCTGTGATATTTATGTATTTATGGCAAGCTCACATCCGCTGGCGGGAAAGGAGAAGATCACATTTGAGGATCTGCGCCCCTATCCGAATCTTGCATTCGGGCAGGGAGACAACAATTCCTTTTATCTGGCAGAAGAAGTATTTTCCACGCATGAATACAGACAGAGTATTAAGGCGGATGATCGTGCAACGATGCTGAATCTGATGATCGGACTGAATGGATATACATTATGCTCCGGTATTATCTGTAATGAATTAAATGGAGACGAATATGTGGCGGTTCCGTTTGATACCGATGAGAAGATGGAAATCGGATATATTAAGAAGAAAAATATGCCACTGACTGTGCTCGGTGAGAAGTATATTGCAGAGTTGAAAAAATATAAAGCATACGAGGAAACGGAAAAATGATCTTATATGTGATAAGGCATGGGGAAACCGCATGGAATAAAGTAAGACGGCTGCAGGGACAGACCGATATCCCGCTGGCAGAAGAGGGTATCAGGCTGGCAAAGGAAACTGGGATCGGTATGAAGGATATACCGATCGATCTGGTGATCTCAAGCCCTTTGCAAAGAGCGTTGCAGACAGCTGACTGTATAACGGAAGGCAGAAACATTCCTATTCTGACAGATGAACGGATCCAGGAGATCTCATTTGGAGACTGGGAAGGAGAGTCGCTGATCGACAGTACCATTCTGCCGGCGGATTATAAGAAGCAGTTTTATGAGAATCCGTTATACTGCGAGGTACCGCCGCATGGGGAGTCGGTTTCGCAGGTGATCCAAAGGACGGCAGACTTTTATCAGTCGCTTCTGGCAGATCCGGCATATCAGGATAAGCATATTCTGATCTCCACACACGGAGCGGCGGGTCGTTGTTTTTTATGTAATTTCTTTGCAGATAAAACGGATATCTGGCGCGGCGGTGTTCCGAAAAATTGTGCGGTGACAACCGTGGAAGTAATAAACAAAAAGAGCAGGATCGTAGATTTTGACCGGCTTTTTTATACAGAGAGATAGTTGTTGATTTATAGGTGCGCTCTGTTATAATAAAGGTATTGAAGAAAAGCTTGAAAGGGACAGTAAAAAACAATGAGAAATGTAATTTTAACAGGTGACAGACCAACAGGAAAGCTGCATGTCGGACATTATGTCGGTTCACTGCGCAGACGTGTTGAGCTGCAGAATACAGGAAACTATGATGATATTTATATTATGATCGCAGATGCACAGGCACTGACCGATAATGCGGACAACCCGGAGAAGGTCAGACAGAATATCGTAGAAGTTGCGCTTGACTATCTTGCATGCGGACTGGACCCGAAGGTTTCTACGTTATTTATCCAGTCTATGGTTCCGGAGCTGACGGAGTTATCCTTCTACTATATGAATCTGGTTACCGTTTCCAGACTGCAGAGAAATCCTACTGTAAAGGCAGAGATCCAGATGCGTAATTTTGAAGCCAGCATTCCGGTCGGATTCTTTACGTATCCGATCAGTCAGGCGGCAGATATTACAGCATTTAAAGCAACGGTTGTCCCGGTCGGAGAAGATCAGATGCCGATGCTGGAGCAGACAAAAGAGATCGTACATAAATTTAATGCAGTATACGGCGAAACACTGGTAGATCCGAAGATCATGCTGCCGGACAATCAGGCATGTATGCGACTTCCCGGTATTGATGGTAAGGCAAAGATGAGCAAGTCACTCGGCAACTGTATCTACCTTTCCGATACAGAGGCAGATGTCAAGAAAAAGGTTATGTCCATGTTTACCGATCCGAATCATCTGCGTGTAGAGGATCCGGGTAAGGTAGAGGGCAATCCGGTATTTATTTATCTGGATGCTTTTTGTAAGGACGAATACTTTGCTGAATTCTTACCGGATTATGCGAATCTGGATGAACTGAAGGCGCATTATACAAGAGGCGGACTTGGTGATGTGAAGGTAAAGAAATTCCTGAACAACGTAATGCAGGCTGAGCTGGCACCGATCCGTGAGAGACGTGCACAGTGGGAGAAGGACATCCCGACTGTATTTGATATCTTAAAAGAAGGCAGTGAAAAGGCAGAAAAGGTTGCTGCCGAGACACTTGCCGAGGTAAGACGTTCCATGAAGATCAATTACTTTGAAGACAAAGCACTGATCAAAGAACAGGTGGAGAAATACGGAAACTAAGATAAAAAGTTAGAAAAAGAAAGACCGGAAGATCCGGCCTTTCTTTTTTTGTTATGGCGACGAGGAAAATGCACGCATTTATGCGGTGCATTTGACG
>ERZ1027229.177-NODE-177-length-34731-cov-12.691977_pt1 | contig 34731 bp, 20 predicted proteins | sample MGYA00519245_ERZ1027229 | MGnify/ENA primary metagenome ERZ1027229 (study PRJEB26926, sample SAMN06164466) | human gut metagenome | biome: ENVO:00009003; feature: ENVO:2100002; material: ENVO:00002003 | host: Homo sapiens | place: USA | collected 2012 ...
GTATTGTTTCCGTATTGTTTCCGCTTCCGGAAGCGAGAACGATAGGAGAACGATACGGGATCGATACGGGATTGATACGGGATTGATACGAGAACGATACGAGACCGATACGAGAACGGTCTTTTCCGATTCTCAACCGAAGAGATTGATAAGATCTTTAACCTTTTCATCATCGTTTCTTTTGATTATATTTTACATTTCAATCACTCGTCGCTCCCTGCCGTTCATGACAAGAAGCCTGGCTCACCATTTGCCCTGGTGCAGCCACTATACAAAGACAACCTTCCGTCCAGCCGAATGCAAGCCGATTAGCATGAATTAACGCCACATTAACTATTCCTTCGTATCCATTTAACAAAGCCCATCCCAGGCCAAATACCTTCATTGCAGCCATTCCTCATGCTCTTCCTCCAGTTTTATCCACCCAAAAGTTGCTACCCCCAATCTCTACCAGCAGCCAAGAGACACAGGCTCTGATTTATCAAAATAGCGTACAAACTTGACCCCACATTGTCATCTGTAATCGACACGTCAGAAAGAAAAAAATGGTGCCTGACCATACTGCTTGTATGACAGACACCAATTCTTAGTTTATGCACTCAATGCGGAAGGACTACTCGTCCTCGACATCATTGACTTCTTGATTCCATAGGACGCATTCCCAGCTCCAAGGATCAACTTCGGTTATTGCGTCATAATGTTTTTTCCCAATAAGACAGGGATTATTTTTATTGTCGTATGTTCCAGTCACTCCAGGGATACTACCAGCCAATAGTGATTGCGAACTCTTCACCGTGACGGCCTCACTTGTAGGCCTCATATATTTACGCTTATCCATAGTAGTTTACTTTTTGACGATTTTCTTATTGTTGATGATATAGAGGCCTGCAGGCAGGTCGTTGAGGGCCTTGCCCATCTTCACCTGATGCTTCACCTTGACACCCGCCGTCGTATAGACATCGACGAGCGAAGAGTCGGTTGCGTTGGCATAGGCTACACCATTCGTCTCATCATCCGGGAACTGGATGCTCTTGAGCTCTCCACTCTGCGGCTTGATGTAGCAACGGTTAGGACCTACTTCCACTCCGTTACCAGCAAGGTGACGGTAGAAGGCCAATCCTTCGTCTTGATTCTGGAGAACATACGAGTCTGCGGGAGGCTCCTGCCAGCTATAGACACCGACCATCACACCCTTCTCATATTTGTCTTCGTGCTTGGCGGCATAGCCCTCAAGAGGATAAGTCGTCTCAACATCCTTCGGTCCCTTCAGAAGATACGGCGTGTTGGCCTTGAAGGAGTTGACCTCTTCGACTACCAACTTACCATCATTTACGCTGGTGCACTCATAGATAGTCAGACCCTCGGGCTTCTCGCAGTCGAACGGGATGATGATCGTACCCCATCCTGCGGCAGTCATCTTGTATTCGTAAGAATCCTTCTTACCGATAATCTTCGCGAGAGGAGACTGGTCATCCGTATATACATCGTTGTACCACAGTATGACATTAGGATCTTCGTTTATAAAGGAATAATCCGAATGGTTTGATATATACACATCATATTCGGTAGATCCCCACCCAGACGGGTCAGGTACAGTACCATAGATCTGCGGTCTACCATAGTTATCATACCACCAGCCATCAGTAACTTTGAGCAAATCACCTGGGTATTTTCTGACGTCCACGATACTCACATTTAACGGAATAGACATGACAGAAGCACCTCGAGTTATCGTCAAATTATGATAGAGAGTTTCTGTAATATCCGCCGTGCTCAGTACGCCATTGTTCTCTGCTGGATTGGCCTTGAAAGCGACCTGCAGCTTCACCGTACCAGATACCGTAGCACCAACCTGCAGCGGCAGATCCGTATTCAGCACGTCAAGGGCATAGTCAGTGCCGTCGAACTTTTCGCGGAGAATATAATTCTTCCCCTCACCATAAACGACCTGCGCATTGTCAAAGCGAACCGTCACGCTTTCTAAGTTCTTCTCCATCACGGAAAGATCACGAATCGTTTGCGGAGCACTCAAATCTATCAGTTGGAAGTCCATAGAAGCGACTGGCGACGTAACCGTCTTGTACACAGCAATGGCTTTCACCGTGGTCGTCTTGTCCAAAACGAACGGATTTTTGTAAAGGATAGACTCCATAGTAGGCTCTGTTCCATCAAGGGTATAGTATATCGAAGCTACGCTCTCTGATGATTTGATTGTAACCGTGGTACTACCTGTGAACGCTGCCTCTCCTTCAATGGTAGGCGCAGGAAGAGAGGTGATGGCAATTTCAGCCTCTACGACCTTGGCCAGCGGGTAAGAAGAAGAATAGTATTTCTTAACATCATTATACCATATAGTTACGTCATAATTCTTACCCTCCATATTGAATTTGGAAGCATTGGAAAGATACACATATATGTAATTCTCCACAAGAGCTAGACTATAGATGTTATATTTTTTATTTTTGAGACTAATCAGATCGCCTGGATAGTTTTTCACATCTCCTACCGTAGCGCATTCTATCGGTAACGGAGCTGTCTCCTCACCAGACAGGGTCAAATTTGTGCCATTCGTTTTTCCTGTAACGTCAGAGGCGGTCAGTATTCCATTGTTGAACTTGACACTCAGCGTCACCGTACCCGTCACCTTCTGACCTTGCTTTAAGCTGAGACTGGTTTTCAAGATGTCAAGAGCCTTGTTGTTCTCACGGACAATATAATTGTTGTTGCCATCAGCATAAACCACCTGTGCATCCGCCAACTTAACATTGACTTCATTAAGGTCTTGTTGAAGTTCAAACAATTCAGCAATCGTCTTCGGGGCGGAAAGATCCATCTTCGTAAATGTCTTTTGAGCTGTAGTGGACCTCACCTCCTTATAAATAGCAACTGCCTTCACCGTAGCCGTCTTGTCCAAGGTGAACGGCTTTTCATAAAGCGTGGATGCCTGCGTGGGCTCCTCACCATTGAGCGTATAATAAATCTTGGCAACTTCTTCGGTAGAAGTGATGGTTACAGTTGTCGTACTCGTAAAGGTCACCTCGCCTGAGATGGTAGGAGCCGCAAGAGAGGTAATAACAGGCTCTACAAGAATAGCTTTGCCCTGCGGTTGGGTACCACTGAAAGAATTAAACCATACAATTGCATCATACTTATTACCATTCTTCATCTTAAGTGAAGAGGAATTGGATATATAAAGATAATGCCATCCCACTGGTGTACTGTAAGAATAAGCGGCAAAACAATTTTCATAATAACACGTTTGGTTCTTAATCTCAACCAAATCACCTGGATAATTAGCTATATCAACAATAGAAGGACAATAAATCGGCAATGGCTCATTAAGTTCATCACCAGAGAAAGTCAACTTAGTATCGTCAGTCACCCCTGCAACATCAGACGTTGTCAATATTCCCGAGTTGTAATTGACATTCAGCACAACCGTACCAGTCACATACTGACCTTGCTTCAAATTGAGGCTGGTGTTCAGAATATCAAGGGCCTGATTGTTTTCGCGGACAATATAATTGTTGCCTTCAGCATAGACCACCTGTGCGTTAGTGAATTGAATATTGGCGGAAGCAACATTTACCCCCCCTGTGCCAATTGGGCAATCGTAGTAGTTTGACCTGCTTCGCCTCCAGTTCCAGGACCTGTACCTGGGTCCGGTCCTGGGTCTTCACCACCCACATACTCCACCGTCACTTTCGTTATATAGGCGTTTTCCCCACTGGATCCAAATCTAATTTTGTCATAATTATCAGTTCCTGAATAAAGTTCTCCATTGGGATTAATGCTTACATACTTCACCATACTTGCGGTCGAAGAGTTGTCTTTTTTATATTTCGAAGCATAGTAGTTAACGAGATTACAGTTACTACCCTCAAGACACTCAAAGGTGACAGAGCGAATCTTGTAGTCTGGAGAATAGACGGCGTACCTTCCAGTGAACCACCAACAAGTTGTTCCTGCTTGGTCATAAGCGTCAAGTTTCATACGATTACCACCAATCACCTCGAATGTAATACCATCCTTGGTTACAGACGCAGTCGTTTTAGCATCTTGGATAGGATCAAATACTACTGTGCCCGCGGAAGCTACTCCGCAGATTAGCGTCAACAAAGACAACCACACAAATCGTAATGCTTTGTTCATAATTGTTTGTTTTTATGGAATTCTTCCTACGTTCTTACACTCTTGGGAAAGTATTGAGACGACGGAGGCATCCCTGGTTAATAATAAAATAATTTCGCCTTTACTTCTCTTTTCATCTACGACGACACGAGGTCAAGAATCTCGCGCGTTCATTCCATCTTCGCTACTGGAGCTATTTGCCACAAGGTCAAACTCACAGTAGGTTGTCTCACCCCCTTAGGACAGGCTTATTCTCCACAGAAGGCTACACAAGCATCGCAAAGTTAAGTAAAAATTGGAAAACAAAAAAATATTTCTAATAGAAATTCATATTTTAGATGCATTTTTACAATTACCGCATCCTTTTTCAAATAAAAAGAGAATATTCACAACACACGACTCGGCTTCTTTGCATTTTGCGCAAAAGAGGATCACTATCCATGGGACGATCAGACACGGCATCCTCCCCTACTCAATGGAAGCTAAAAAGAGAGAATCCAAACGCTCCCAAACGGAGGAGTTCTGAGACCTTCCACCGTTCGGGATGCCTTCGGGATGCGTTCGGGACGCAAGCAAAGGTTTGTCTTCACGTGTGAACCAAGTCGTTCCATTTCTAATGCGGTGCGTCAAGGAATGGCGAATTGGTTTTTCTACGCTTAAACGACCTTAAAAATACCAAAAAGACACCTTTACATAACAGACTATCGCAATAATTTATTATTTTTGTATCTCAAAATGCAAACAACACATAAGGAGAACTCTGATGAGTAAAAAAGACAAAGACATAGCCCTCTTCGTTTCATTCTGCATAGAAGAATACGGAGCAGTCAAGGGACTGACAGGAGACCGAGTGCTTGACTTATTCTCCGAATATGGAGTGACAGACTATCTTAGCGAATGCTTTGAGCCGCTTCACACACAAGGACGGCAATGGTTAATAGCCGAGATTGACGAATTTATTGAAATCAGAAAAAAGAAAAAGATATGAAGATATATCACGGAAGTTTAGAGGTCATAGAACGCCCTTTGATACTCCAGCCTAATCGTTTGCTCGATTATGGCAAAGGCTTCTATACAACCACCTCGGAAAGACAAGCTAAAGAATGGGTGGAAAGACGTATGATTGAAAACAACACAACCTGTGGTTATGTCAACGTGTATGAGTTTAACGAAGAAAGACTGACAGATCTTAAAAGACTTACATTTTCAGAACCCACAAAGGAATGGGCGGATTTTGTCATGGCGAATAGAACCCAAAAAGGATTCATCCACGATTACGACATCGTGTATGGCCCCGTAGCCAATGACAGAGTATATCTACAATTTGGATTATACGAAACTGGAGCTATCAGTGTCGAGACACTTATCCGTGAGCTCAAAACCTACAAACTGGTTGACCAGTACTTATTTCACACAGAAAAAGCACTGACTGCGCTACATTTCATAGAATCAATTAAAATAGAGAAATAATATGTTTCAGATAAGCCAAAACAACCTCCATCTGCTTTTGCCAGGAAAAATAAGCTGGCTGGTGGAATATCTCCACGAGGACTATGGTTTTACGCTGCAGGAGAGCCTTCATCGCATCTATCATTCAAAACTCTACAAGAAGTTGTCAACAGAGAAGACCAAATACTGGCACTTAGGCCCTGTGGACCTATACAATGAGTTGAAGGAAGAGCTATAACCCAATAGATACTATAACCGTCAAGGGGAAGGCGCCTCGCACCAAGGGTAGCGAGGACAGGCATGAAAAAGGGTGGGGATCAGTTCCCCACCCTTTTGTTATAGAGAGATGTTTACTTACTTCTTGGTAAACTTCTTGCCGTCGCGGATGACGACACCACGGTAGTTCTTGCCCACCTTCACACCCTGGAGGTTGTAGGTGTTGCCATCCTTACCATAGTCGGCCTCGACACCATAGATGCCCGACCCAGAGACCTTGACAGCCTTGACAAATTCCATCTCGGGAGCGTCGTTGATGTAGCCGTTGTACCACAGGACGACGTCGTAGAGGTTGTCGTTGCTGACGAGAGCATCGACATCGACATCCTCGTTCTCGTTCTTGAAGGCGATCTTCTGACCATCCTTCTCGATAGCATAGGCAGCCTGAGAGCCATAGACGATCTTCACCTGGCGGAGAACGATGACGTCGGCTCTGTGCTCGTCGTAGTTGGCCATTGTAACCTCGACAGGATCAACCTCCTGAGAAGCACCAGCCGTGATATTCAGACTGTCGGCAGTCGTGACACCACCATCGATCTCACGCAGCTGCGGGATGCCAGCGAGGGCATAGAAGTCGAGCTTCACAGTACCAGAGACGGTGCTGTTGAGTTCGAGCGGCAGCGTAGAGTTGTAGAGTACGACAGCCTTGCCATCCTGACGGAGAGCGATATCCTTCGTTCCGTAGTAAGGATTGGCGCGTACATAGACCACCTTCGCATTGTCGAGCACGAGACGGATGTTGTCCTCGCGGTCTCTGCGGACGTTGAGCTCAGCAATCGTCTGGTTGTGATACTTCGTAGCATCCTCAGCGGTGAGCTTGACAGCCTTCAGAGAAGCGTTGCCATCGGCGAAGCCGGTACCCGGAGCGTTGAACCATCCGAGGACGGTGTACTTCTGACCGGAGACGGTGTTGGCCAACTCGTCATTGTCGGTGAGGTTGACGAAGCTGTAGTCCTCCGTGAATCCGTAGTACTGACCATCCTGGCCCAGCACCTGGAGACCCTTGATGCTAACGAGGTCGCCGGGATAGAGGTGGACATCGGCCACGGTCGTCTCGATCGGATCGTTGTAGCCCTCGTCGCTCGGCATAGTGTATTCGAGCTCATAGCTGTTGGTCTCGCCCTGTACGTCGCGGGTAGTGAAGATACCACCGTTGAAATCGACGCTGGCGAAGAACGTACCGCTGACAGTAGAACCCAACGGGAGGTCGAGCACGCCAGAGATGACGTCGAGTGCCTGACCATTCTCGCGGAGGATAGCCACCTTCGTGCCATCTTCATGCTTCTCGGTGTAAACCACCTTGGCATTGTTGAGACTGATCGTCACATTCTCGACAGCCTGCTGGCCCTCGAAGAGCTGTGCAATAGTCTTGGTCTCGAAGTCGCCGACCTTCGTGAAGGTCTTGGTAACGATGTCAGAGTAGTCGTCGAGATAAGCGGTGACAGCCTTGACCGTCGTGGTCTCGGTGATCGCGAACGGTTCGGTATAGACCGTAGACTGACGGGTAGGATCGGTACCGTCGAGGGTGTAATAGACATTCAGGCCCTCGGTAGCAGCGATAGAGACAGTGGTCTTGCCCACAAACTCCTCCTCGCCGAGGATCACCGGAGCATCCGGACGCTTATCAACACGCTCGGCCTTGATGACCTTCACCTTACCAGCATAGTAGTCGGAAGAAGCATCGTTGTACCAGATCGTGAGGTTATAGAAACCACTCTCGAGGTCGAAGTCCTCAGCATTGGTCACCTTCAGCTCGATGTAGCTCGGCGTATTGGTGTAGATGCTCGTCGTGCCTCTGTAGCTCCAGATCTCAGCATTCTTGAGGTTGAGCAGGTCGCCCTTGTGGAGCTTCACGTCGATGAGATCGATCTCGAGCGGATCCATATCATAGGACTCCGGCCATACGAAGGAGATGTTGCCAGAGTTGGTGCTCTCAAGCTCCTCAGCGATCAGCAAGCCCTTCTGGTAAGTGACCTTCAGCGCCATGGTGCCCTTCAGGTTGTAAGCACCCACCGGGAGAGTGAACTTGGTGATGTTCATCAGGTCGATGGCCAATCCATCGTCGCGGATGATGTAGTGGTAGCCCAGGTCACCCTGCTCGCTATAGACCACCTTGGCATTCTCGAAGTGGACGACAACGCTATCCTTGCTCTCGCCATAGACGATAAGGTCGGAGATCGTGTTGGTGCCCGAGTAGTCGTTCTTCGTAAACTCTACGGAGCCAACCGGAGAAACGATGGCATTGTAGGTAGCGATGGCCTTCACCGTGCAGCTGTTGGTGATGGTGAAGGGCGCAGTGTAGAGCGTAGATTCCTTCGTGGGATCCGTACCGTCGAGCGTGTAGTAGATGCTGGCACCCTCCTCGGTCGTGATCGTCACCTCGGTGCTCTCGTCGAAGTCGGTGCGGTTATCCGTACCGCTGATCTGCGGAGCATCGAGAGAAGTGATGACCTTACTGCACTTGATGATCTTGCCCTGAAGGCGGTTGTTGGAGACGTCGTTGTACCAAACCGTGGCGTTGTAGCTGCCATAGTTGACGACACCATAGTCAGCACCGTTGGTGAGGAAGAACTCCACAAACGGATTGTAGCTATAGAACGCCGGGATATCATAGTTCCATCCAGTGGCATTCGTCACCTTGAGCAAGTCGCCCGGATAGTTGGGAATCTGCGCCAGGTCGATGGCCAGCGGACTGGGATCGGTGGTGGCACCCGGCGTGACGGTCAGATTGTCGGCGTTGGTCACGTCGGCAAGGTCGGCCGTGGTCAGAAGACCCGGGTAGGCGGCGTAGCTGCCAGGAGCAGCTGCATAGTTGACCTTGAGCTTCACCGTACCAGAGACGGTAGCGCCGATGGTCAGCGGCAGCGTCGTGTTGAGGACGTCAATGGCACGGTCGTTCTCGCGGAGGATGTAGCTACCATCCTCGCCATAGACGACGAGTGCGTTGTTGAGAGAGAGCGTGACCTGATCGAAGCTGCTCTTGAAAGAAGCAAGCTGCTCGATCGTCATCGGCGCGTTGGCATCCACCTTGTTGAACACCTTGGAGGCAACAGGAGAGACAATCGACTTGTAGGCTGCGATAGCCTTCACCGTAGCCGACTCGCTGAGCGTGAACGGCTCAGTATAGACCGTAGAGGCGGTCGTAGGATCAGTACCGTCGAGCGTGTAGTAGATCGTAGCGACATTGTCGGCAGTGATCGTCACCGTCGTATTGCCGGAGAAGGTCTCCGTACCATCAATAAACGGCGCATTGAGAGAGGTGACGTTGCGCTCGCAAGAGACGATGGTCGCATTGACGTCACCATAATAAGAGACTTCTTTGTACCAAAGAGTAGCATTGTAGTACTTGTTGGCTACCATGTTGAAGTCAGACGCATTGGTGAGATAGACGGAAGTCCAACTTGCGCCTTCATAGAAGTACCAGGTCGTGCCGTAGCTCCAAACCTCCTGGTTCTCGACATAGACGAGGTCGCCAGGATAATTCTTCACCTGACCAAGCGTGCAAGCGATGGGATCCATGTCGCCAGCCTCACCCGTTGCGGTCAGGTTGGCATCCGTGGTCACACCCTCGATATCAGAAGTAGAGAGGATGCCTGAGGTGTAGGTGACATTGACCTGGACATGGCCGCTCACCGTCGTTCCCTGCGTCAGCGAGAGAGAGGTGTTGAGCAGGTCGATGGCCTTGCCATCCTCGCGAAGGATGTAGTTGTTGTCCTTGGCATAGACGACCTTGGCGTTGTTGAGCACAAGCGTCACGTTGTCCTGGCTCGTAGCAGCTGTGGCCAGATCGGCAATGGTAGAGCCCGTCACGCCACTTTCCTCCTTGGTGAACGTCATCTCGGCGACATCGCTATAGATGTCATTCACGCGGGCCACTGCCTTCACCGTCGTTGTCTCGGTGATGGTGAACGGAGCAGTATAGGCGGGATCCCAGTTCGTCGGCACGGTGCCGTCGGTGGTATAGAAGATGGCAGCGCCTTCCTCGGCGGTGATCGTCACCTCGGTGCTACCCGTGAAGTTCTGGTTGCCACTGATGACCGGCGCGGCGGGCTTAGCCACCTCGCCACCAAGGAACTCCACAATCTGCAACTTAGCCTTGATGGCACCAGCGCCCGGCTCGTTATACCAAGCGACGATGTCGTAGGTGGCATCCTGGTCGGCGCTCACCTTGTCCAAGAAGTCAGCAATGTTGGTAAGCGTAGCGAAATTAAAGCCAGAATGCGCATAGTAGGCGGCGCCTTGTCCCAAATCGCCAGTAGCGTCATTATAGATATTGACCTGGCTCAGCAGAACCAAGTCGCCCTTGTAGTTGGTAGCCAACTGGTCGATGGTCGTCGTCACGGGGACGTTCTCACCCGTGGCGTTGGTCTGCGTCAGATTGTCGCCGTTGGTGACACCAGCGACATCCTCTGCCTTCAAGAAACCATTCTTGTAAGTGACGTTCATCGTCACCGTGCCATTGAGCGTAGCGCCCTTTTCGAGAGAGAGGGAGGTGCCCATCAGGTCGATGGCCTTGCCACCCTCGCGAACGATATAGTTGGTGCCGTCACCATAGACCACCTGTGCATCGGTGAACTTCAGCGTAGCGGAAGCCACATCGGTAGCACCAGTCATCAAGTCGTTGATGGAGTAGGTCGTACCTACCTCGCCACCACCGCCACCTCCAGTACCGTCGATATACTCAACGGTGATTCTGGATATATATATGGAACCTGTGTATACGGAGAAACTCAACAAAGAAGATCCAGTAGCATCTGGAACCGCATATTTCCAACCACCCTCTACCTCTGTAGTTGACAACTTGTAAGAGCGGTCGAAAATGTAACCGCCAGTTGACTGAAACTCAAAGGTAACCGCAGTTATGTTACCTGCTGGCTCTTGATTTGAAATTTCAAAACCCGTACTTTTGGCAAAGGCATAAGACAACGTGCCGTTGTAGTCGGTCGCTGCAAACGAACTGGTCCCGGATGTCATCGTAATCGTGATTCCATCCTTTGTCAAAGACGTTCCACTACTCGCATCGGTCGCCGGGTCGAAGACCACTGTCCCCGCGGAGGCTACTCCGCAGAACAATGTCAACAAAGACAACCAAACAAATCGTAATGCTTTGTTCATAAATGATTTTCTTTGTGGGATTCGTCCGTGTAAGCTACTTTTTCCTTAGGCGGGGAAAAGAAGCCGTTGGCCTCATCCCGGTTAATAATAATAATGTAAAAAAGATAATAACTTCGTCTATTCAACCCGTGAATGGGAAGGTGCCCCCAGGGAGCTGCGTCAAGGTCGGCCTGGGAAGTGTTACACCCAGCTACCTATGCCGCGTCGGTTTCTATGGCTGCGCACCCACGAGGACTTGCCGCCGTCGGCCTCGCTCACCATAAAGAATGTATAATTCTCCATAAGAGCCAAAGCCGTGATGCAAAAATAAGCAAAATAAATGAAAAACAAAAATAATAGGCTACTTATTTTCTCATTTTTCGCAAAATAACACTTTTAGGTCGTTCCTATAAGATAAAAATAGATGTTATATACGTTTTCATCTATATACGTATATATAATAAGGAAAAAGGAAGCGGCACCCTGCCAAGGCTTGCGCCTTTGCCCGATGCCGCTATACGGTTTCTCTTACGAGGGAGTGATTACTCTTCTACGAGGGAGACACGAGTCTTTCTGCTCTTCGGCATGACATTGGGGGCCTTGCCCGGCTCGAAATAGCTGTGCATATTGACCACCTTGTCCAGACGCACACACGGTCTGCCAGGCTTGGCAGGTGCTGCGCCAGGAGCAGAGGCCGGCGTGCGGAACTCCAGTGTGGCAAGCGGACCCCACTCTCCCTTGGCATTCTGTGCGATGGCAAAGGCATAGTAGTCGGTATTGGCATAGACGCCCCACTGAGAGTAGTCCTCACCATAACGGTTCCAGTAGTCGGGCATGTCATCGCTCTTGAGGTACTCCTTGATAAACTCGAGGTCGCCCTTACCCCAATAGTCCTGGGTCATGACATCGTTCTTGGCAAGTACCAAGTCGCGCATCAGGGTAGCCTCATCGTTGGGCGTGAACCATACATACTGGAAGTAGTTGCCACCGACCTCGCCAAAGTCGCCGAGCTTGATGGTGACCGTGGCCTCGCCTTCGCCACCGCTCTCCGTGGTGGTGATGGGGATGATCTGGAAGGGGGCGTCGGCCTCGTTGACATCAACGGGAAGGACATAGACCTCATAGTCGGTGCCCGGTTCCATACCAGACCACTTGTACATCTGCGTGTCGGTGTACTTATCGCTACCCCAAGACTTGATCATATCCTGGAGGTTGACAAATCCCTCCTCCTTGCTCCACTTTTCGAAGAGCTCCTCGGCGGTACCGGCCTTGAAGGCGCAGAGATAGTAGCCATAGCAGTCGCCGTTGGGCTGGAACCAGATGGTGAAGTTGTCGGGCTTCACCTCCACGACGGTGTAGAGGACTTTCGGGTCGCCCACCAAGTCGGAGTTGGGGGTGGTGAAGTCGGCACGCGACGAGGCGCAGGCGATGCCGTACTTGTCGTAGCCCAAGGTGACGAGGCTATAGGTGCCGTTGGACTGGAACTCCATGTCCAGACCCATGAGCGTGGCGTTGGTGAAGTCGTCGGTGAAGGTCGGGCAGTCTTCGAGCTGGTCGAAGTATTGTTCCAGGGCAGCATCGCTGGCAAAGGAGTTGGCCTGACCGGCGGGCATGCAGGCGATCTTGTATGACTTACACTCGGGAGTCTTCGTGACAGCGAGGTGGATGGTATCGGTAAGGTTGCCCTTGGAGAAGCTCAGAAACTTGACGTCGGCAGCGACGCGGCCTTCCAACTTGGTGAAATAGATGCTGTCGATGCGCTCGGCGAGGTAGCCGACGGGGGCCTTGTACTTCTGCTTCACGATGACACGGTTGGGATTCTCCTGTGCGGAAGCTGCCAGCGTGAGCAGCGCGAGAGCAAGGGTAGTAAAGAATTTCTTCATTGTTTCTTTGGTTAGGTATTATGTTTTGGATCCGCCTGGTCCCGAAGTTGGAAAGAGGCGGAAGGGATGGTTATCTCAAGAATTTAAATGCTTTGTCGCCCACGCGGAGGATATAGGCACCCTTGGGCAGTGCGCTCACGTCGATGGGCTGACCATCATAGTGGGGCAGACTGAGGCGGCTGCATCCATTGAGGTCGTAAATCGTGGCGTTAGCCTGAGCATTGCTCAAGCCGCTCACGAAGATCTGCCCTTCTCTGTAGGCGATACTGACCCCAGACTCCTGCTTGGTGGCTGTGGCAATATCGTTAACGAGGCCATCAAACTTGAGGCAGCGCACCTTGTCAAACTCGTAGGACCAACGGTCGGTGGCGCATGCGATGGAGAACGTGTTGGCTTCGCCAAGGAAGTCGATACGGCGAATGTCATCGAGGTTGAAGCTCTTGGGCGCCGTGCCATCCTTCGGGACCACGAGCATCCGCACCTGTGCGGAGGCCATGCCAAAGGGAAGCAGCGTCAAGGCCAATGCCATGAAAGTCTTCTTCATCATAGTTACACTAAAGTTAATATTCTTATTTCTGTCTTAATAATCCAGGTGTGGAGGCGCGTCACCGCCTCTGTCTCTCTCGGTTTCCCCACCCTTTTCAGAACTTGTTGCTTCCTTAGTAGGTGGAGACTCTGCGGCTGCAAATATAAGGAAAATAGTCCAAAGGACAAATGGAGCAAACAGAGGATGGGTTAATTTTATATATATTTAACCGTTTCAAGAACCCCTAAAAGCCATTTTCTGTTGTTTGCAGCCATCGGCAGCGCAGGATATAGAACGAAAAAGCGACACCCGAAGAAGACAGATGGTCGTCGTCGGGTGCCGCTATGGATAGACCCTATCGGCTGGTGGAAACCCAGCCAGATGGGTCAGAGTAGGCAAAGAGGCAGGGAGAGATTACTCTTCTACAAGGGTGAGGCCACGCTTGGCGACCTTCTGCAACTTGGGAGCCTTGCCAGGAACGAAGACGTTGCTCTTCTTGCTGACACCATTCAGGCGCTTGGCTACGCTGGGAGTCTTGGCAGGAGCCACCTTGGCAGAACCGGTGGTAAACTCGAGCTTGGACAGCGGACCCCACTCGCCATTGATGTTCTGAGCGATGGCATAAGCGATATACTCCTTGTTGGGATCAACACCCCACTGGGCCACATCCACGCCATAGCGGTTCCAATTGGGGTCAGCACCATCATGGTCGTCCTTGAGATACTCGAGGATCTTCTCCTCGCTACCCATACCCCAGTCGGCGGAAGACTGGAAGACGGCCTTGTCGATGATCATGTCGCGCATGAAGGAAGCCTGGTCGTTGGGCGTGTAGGTGACATACTGGTAGCACTTGCCTTCCTGGCTACCAAACTCACCCAGCGTGATCGTGACCGTAGCCTGGCCCGCACCACCATACTTCTTGGTCGTGACGGGCACGATGACCATCGTGCCATAGTTTTGGTTCTCATCGATCGGGAGGACATAGACCTCGTAGTCGGTGCCTGGCGTCATCTGCTTCCAAGTGTGGGTCTCACGATCGGCAAACATCGTGCCACCCCACTGCTTGATCATGTCGCCCATGTTGGCGAAGCCCATCATGGCGCCCCACTGCTCATACTGAGCCTTGGCCGTACCCTTCTCGAAGGCACAGGCATAGAAGCCGAGGCAGTCCTCGTTGGGCTGGAAGTCGATGGTGAAGTCCTCGTAGTTGGCCTCCAACACCTTGTAGGTGACGGTGGGATTGCCAATGATGTTGGCAGCGGGCGTAGAGAAATCGACACGAGAGGAAGCACAGGCGATGCCGTACTTGTCGTAGCCCATGGTGAGGACGCTATAGTCGGAGCTGGGCTTGAATTCGATACCCATGTTGGTCATCACGGCATTGGTGAAGTCCTCGGTAAACTTATCGCCATCGACATAGAGGTCAAAGTACTGGGCGACGACGGCATCTGAGGTCAGCGCGTTGGCCACGGAGGCAGGCAGACAGGCTATCTTGTAAGCCTGGCACTCGGACGTCTTGGTGACGGCAAGGCGCAGCGTGTCGCCCGTGGTACCCGTGGTGTAGCCCTGGAGGTTGATGTCGGCAGCCACACGACCGTTGATCTTCGTGAAATAGACACTGTCGAGGCGCTCGACGAGATAGCCGGAGGGATTGCCCTGCTTCGGCTGGATGATGAGACGATTGGGATTGTCCTGCGCAGAAGCGCCCATGGTGGTCAGGGCGAGCAGGAGGGATGCAAATATTTTCTTCATTTCTGTTTTTGTTTTCTTTTGCTTTCTGATGAGTCCTTTCCAGGGGAGGTGCCTCGCGGAGGCTGTTCTCCTCTGGGGGAGGTAGTGATGATAGTTGGGATGGAACAGGCCGGGTTATCGCAAGAACTTAAACGCCTTGCCGCCGATGCGGAGGATATACGCGCCCTTGGGCAGTCCACTCACATCGATGGGCTGACCATCAAAATGGGGCAGATTGACGCGGCTGCATCCATTCAGGTCAAAAATCACAGCGTGCGTCACCGCATCGCCCATGCTGCTCACGAAAATCCGCCCCTCCTTATAACTAATATTGATGTCGCTCTCCTTTTTGGTGGCGGTCGCAATGTCGTTGACGAGACCATCAAACTTGAGGCAGCGCACCTTGTCGAAGTCGAAAGACCAGCGGTCGGTGGCGCACTCGACGGAGAACGTATTGCCTTCGCCAAGGAAGTCGATATGGCGAATGTCGTCGAGATTGAAGCTCTTGGCCTCACCACCATCCTTCGGAACCACAAGCATCCGCACCTGGGCGGAAGCCATGCCAAAGGGAAGAAGCGTCAGGGCCAAAGCCATAAAGGTTTTCTTCATTGTTCGTATTGTATTTTAAAGATTAGTTGAATATCAAGTGAAAGCGCAGGACTCCCTCTTCAGGAGACCTGCACAAATGGAGGAAGAAAAGAGGGCGCCAGCACGGGGCGGGCAGCCCTCTCCCTTCTATCGTCTAATTAGAAAACCACTTTCACACTTTCGTTGTTCGTCTTGACGATGTAGGCGCCAGAGGGAACCGTGATACGAGCCTGGCCGTTGGCCTCTGCCTTGGCGACGAGTGCGCCGTCGAGGGTATAGACCTGGACAAGGCCATTGCCGTTGACTACAATCGTCTGACCCTCCACGCGGACATTGGCCTTGCTGAGGAGGTTGACAGACTTCACGTCCGTGCTCTCATAGCGACCGACAAACTCGGTGTCGGAAGGCAAGCTCTCCACGATGGCACCCGTCTCGGGATTGCCCTTGATGGCGGTCACGCGGTGGGTGATGTTGCCCAAGTTGCCACGGATAGGAATCTGAACATCCACGGAAGTTCCCTCCCACCAGCGATGATAGACGATTGGATCGACAAACGTCTCACCAGCCTTGTAGTCCTGGTCGATCTTCAAGTTGTCGAAGAAGAGGTTGGCGGGAGAACCGACGCAATAGAGACCGATGATGGAACGATCCGTACCCTTGGTCAACTCGATGGTGCGGTTCTGCCAAGAGGAGTTGAGGTCCTTAACGTAAATGAGCTCTGCCTGGGTGAAGTCGTTCTTGGCGGGATCCCAGTTGAAGAGGGCGACAGCACACTGTGCGGTGTAATCGACCTTAGAGCCATCCTCATACTGGAGGGTCTCGGTATCACCCCAGAGATCGACGTTGATGGTGATCTTGCCACCATTCTTGGAAAGGTCGAGCTCCGGAGAGACCAGACCAGCGTCGCTGTTATTATAGACATACTGATAACCATCGACCTTGATGCAACCGTCGGCCAAGGGGAAACCGTTCTTGGCAACCCAACCACCCTGGTTGATCGGCTGGATGACGTAGTTGTCCATAGAGAAGTAGGACGGGTTGGTGACAGAGGTCTCTTTCCACTCTGCCTCGGTCATGGAGTAACCCCAGCCCTCGCCGAGGGTGCCATCAGGACACTTCACACCCGTGAAGTCCTCGTCGGTGAGGCGCATCGGACCGTCCTGCGTGGCCTTGCGGTCGCAGTAAGCCCAGTAGTTGTAGCGCTCAGCGGAAGGAGCCGCCTCCCAGGAAGCGGTGAACGTGCCGTTGTCCTGGTTGATATCGGTAGCGGTGAGATCCTTCGGGGCCTCGAGATCACAGATGAGCTTCGGGGTCGGCTCGAAAGACTTGTGGCCGGCTGCATCGACGGACTGGACGACATAGTAGTAGTTCTTGCCCGAGATGATGCCATTGACCGTGAAGGTCGTGTCGTTGACCGACTGATTCTCGGCGGCATACATCTTGGCATTGCCGTTGGTCTCATCGACCCAATAGACATTGAGGAGGTAGTGGTCGGCATTCTCTACCTTGCTCCAGCTGACGTTGAAGCTCTCGCCCGTATAATAGGAATGGCCGTAGAGCGTCGGCATCTTGACATACGGATTGACCTGATAGACGCGGAAGTTGTCCACATAGATGTTGCAAAGAGCCTCACCCTGCTTCTGCGGGTGGAAGATATTGAATATACTATAGGCGCCAGCATTATGGAACATCAAGGTGTAGGTCTTCCACTCGCTGCTGATGCCATCGATCTGCGAACCGCCGAGTACACGCCATGACGGAGCCATGTTGAAGGTCTCGGCTCCCTCTACGATGACGGTCTGGTCGGGTTGACCATCGTCGGTACGCATATCAAACTGGACGAAGGCAATCTGGTCGTTGCCGCTGAGGTCCATCATGCAGGTGTTGAGATGGCCCGGCTCGTCGCCATTGCCAATGGCGACGGTGCCGCCAGCTGGATAGATGTAGGCACCACCCCAGCCGGACTGATGGGTGTAGCCATCGCGCATCGTCATCCAGGCGTTGCCATCCTCACGGACATACCAAAGTTCGGTGTCCTTGTCGGGGTTGCCTACGCTACCGGTAGTCATCAGCGAGAAGTCCTCGCCGAGAATCTCCACAATCTGTCCGTAATCAGCAGGATTCAAGGCCTCGGCACGGAGGGCGCCCTGAGCCTTGGCTGTAGGAGTAGTTATGCGCTGGGAAGTGGGTGCCTTGGTGGCATTGCTGACACGCGAAGCGAGCTGCTGAGCATTGGAAATCGTCGGAACTGCGAGGAATCCCATGCCAAGAGCGGCTGATAAAAGTAATTCTTTCCTCATAATAGATGTATATAATAAGTTATAAATATGGCTAATGTACCGACGGCAAAGTTACGCAAAAGCCTCTAACCATCCAACGCTGAAAGTAGAAGAACCGTTACTGATTCGGAAAATAGTAACTAAAAACGAGCTTTAACCTCGTTATTTGACGAACAAAGGCTGAGGGAAGCAGCAGAAAGAAAAAGGCAGAAGAAGAAAAAAGGCCGAAACCATCGTCTGTAGAGAGCCGATATCCACACAGAATTTCGGCGAATTGAGAAAAAGGTCTGGAGCAATGGTGCGTCCAGACCTTTTCTAATAAGACCCTCATCAAGGATTACGCTTGATGATGTTTGGCCTTATATTCCTCGCTTTCATCGTCTGAGATGCGCTTCGGAGCATTTCTTCGCTCCGCTGACATCTTCTGGTAAGTAGAAGGCTTGATACCTGTCATCTTCGTGAAGACATTGATGAAGTTGGCCTGCGACTTGTAGCCGACACTCTCAGCGATGGCGCGTATCGTGTAGTGGCCATAGCCCTTCTCGTCGTTCATGCGTGTCATGGCCTTCTTCACACGGTAGGAGTTGAGGAAGGTACGGAAGTTCTCCTTATACACGTCGTTGATGACCTGCGAGACATAGCGCGAGTTGGAACCGACCATCGCTGCCAACTTCTCGATGCCGAAGTCGCTGTCGCAATAAGCCTCAGTGGTCTCCATCACCTGAAGGATGGTATTGAGGAGCTCGTTGCGCAACTTCTCGGGCAAACGGGAGGTCGTTTTTTCGATTTCATCGTCTTTCGGCAGTGCGTCATGTGTCTGCACCACTTTCCCTTCAGGGACTTTCTCCTCTTGCTCGACCACCGAGGCGTCTTCCTTCTCTCCCTCAGCCTGCTGCTGAAGTTCTTGAATCTTCGCCTTCATGGACTGGATGGACTGCACATAGGCGTTCTTGGTGATGATGTCTTCCTGGCTCTTGTCGAAGAGCACTTGGTTGGACTTCGAGAGGAGGTGCTTCTGGCGGGCAATGACGACAAACATCACCAGGAAGACGACCAGGAAGATGATGAGCAACACAAGGGCGTTGCGCTGCGAGGTGATGGTGTGCGACTGCGTCAGATTCTCAATCGAGAGTTTGTCGATGGCCTTCGACTTCGTGTTCATCTCGTGGAAGTAGAGCGCATTGCGGATGGAGTTGAACTCATTGAGATTATACACACTATCGGAGAGCATCAGATACTGCTGCTTATAGGTCAGCGCGAGATTCTTGTCCACCGGCTCATAGATTTCGGAGAGCGAGCGAAGGGTGGTGATGAGGAGGGCGGTGTTGCCCGTCTCCTTGGCTATCTGCTGGTTGCGCAACTCATAGACCAGGGCCGAGTCGCGCTGGCCGAGCTGAAGGAAGATGGCCGACATCGTGCCATAGGAAGAAGCAAGGCTGATGGGCTGAAGATGGTGCTTCAGGCAGTAATCGACAGCCTTGCGGAGCACGGCAATGGCCTTGCGGGGCTGACGCTCGTAGATGAGGACCTGGGCCTCGGTCATGAAGACGTCGTAGTCGTAGCGGACGCGCTTCTCGGGATGGACGAGCATCTCCTGCTGCCATCGGCGATACTGCGAAAGGGGCGTCTTGTCGGTATAGGCAAAGATAAGATTGTTGAGGGCCATGTTCTCCAGCGCATAGTCCTTGAACTTGCGGGCCAGGGCCAGCGACTTTTTGTAGAGCGCGGAACTCTGGTCGAAGTCGTGGAACATGCTATAGACATTGCCTATATTCTTGTAAAGTGTGGAGAGTTCCCGCTCCAAGTTGTCCTCCTCGCAGATCTGCAGACTGCTCATGTAGCGCTCCATCGCCTTGCCATAGATACCCTGGCGGTAATAGATAAGGCCGGCGTGGTGGAGGGTATGGGCATAGAGGACACGGTCGCCGTCGGCCTCGCGTGCATTGACCACCTCGAAGCACAGCAGTGCACTATCGAGAAGATTCTTGTCGAGCAACTGGTCGCCCAAGGTAGCCAGTTCGGCATCCGTCCGCTTGGCCAAATGGGCGGGCACATGAACCGTCTTAGGCTGGGCCGACCGGGCCGCCTTGACCGTAGATCCCTTGGCAGGCGACGAAGCCGCCTGGGTGCTACGCGCACAGGCAGTCGAAGCAAGCGCCATCGAGCAGACGACAAGCGTGATGATCCGTTGGAGGTATGTTGTTATCATAAAGGCTTTTTCAATGAGACGTGGGCGACACCGGAGAGGCCATGGGCCTACGCTGCCACTTTTTCCTGCCTTATCGGCCTTTCACGGCCACAGACAGGGTATCATTTGCAAATTTACTCATTATTTATTAGATACCGAGGGGGCGCGTGTTATTTTTACTTAAACACGGAAAGGAGGGATGATTTTGCGTAAAAAAGTGCATAAAACAGGCAGAATACGGACCTTCAACGTCTTTTTCAGTAATCCGATAGCTATATTTTTATGACAAGCATTCTATCAGAAAGCACTCAAGGCCACTCTCTATTCTCCATTTTCTATTTTACGACGTGGCAAGAAATAATTTCTTTTTCACGCAATTCTGTATATTCAGAAAGTTTGTTTCCTCTTCTATTATTTTTTTTATTCCTAATTTTGCCACCAGAAATAATCAAGTAAAATCTAAATTCAAACAACGTATGGTAAAAAAGTTACTCTTTACCGCTGCCATTGCAGCCGTGGCTTCGACTGCATTTCCTCAGGGAAAGGCAGTTCGCGTAGGCGCCCAGCCCAACAAGGCTGACCAAAAGTCTGTCTATTATCTCAAGCCCGCTGGCCTTCCTTTTGAAGCCACACCGAAGAACGGTCAAATGTTTGGTACGAGCTACCTTTACACCCCGGGCAACTACGAGGTGAAGTTTGTGCCTGTAGCCGCTCCGGGTACGCAGACTTTCTGGCATCAGAACGTCTATGATATGTCGGGCAACTGCAACTCTTTCGACCGCACGGGCAAGCAGGGCCCTTTCTACTCTACCGACAATGACGGCAACTTCTATGTGACTTGCCGCTTCAATGGTGCTGACGCTCTCCCCACCCTCGTTTGCGCCAAGGATAGCTTCGTTCTCTCTGAGGAGAACTACCACTGGGGTCCGCTGGATCAGGACCTCCCCGCTGTTATGTATTGGTACCCGCGCATGAAGAGCGGCACGCAGAACGAGAACGAGTCGTTCGAGCGCGCTCTCCAGTTCACCGACGACAAGGTCAACGCCTACAGCCTCGGTGGCATGGACAACGGCTACCTCTTCGGTTCTGGCACCGTCTCCAGCGGCGCCTACACCGTCTGTGGCGTACAGCAGGTGCTGGAGAAGCCGGCTGCTCCGTTGTGGATCACCGACGTCTTCCTGCCCGCCATCTCCAAGAGCGACAACCCGCTGCCCGAGGGCACGGAGCTGACGCTGATGATCACCAATGTCGAGACGACCGCCGAGGGCAGAAAGAAGCCCGGAAGCGAGGTGCTCGCCGAGATGAAGTGTAAGGCTTCCGACCTCGAGGCCCAGGAGGACGTCGAGGACGAGGATGGTAACGTCTTCCATCAGTGGGCTGCTGTCTTCCCCATCGAGGAAGGTGGCATGCTGATCGACGAAGAGTTTGCTGTCGTCGTTCGCGGTTTCGACCAGGAGGGTGTTGACCTGGGTCTGAAGGGCGCGGAGATTCCTTATTACAATGATGTGCTGGATCCGGCACTCTGCATCATCTCTGCCGATGGCAAGGAGACTACCGCCAACATCTATGGCAACAACCGCATCGCCATGAGCGTTTCCTTCACGGGTAAGTTCGACTTCGCCAACGGCTTCGTCGATATCTCAGAGACCGATTCTCTCGACTACGGTCTCGTCCAGATGGACAAGGATGGCAAGCACGGTGTCACGACCGCTTCTCCCGACCAGACCTTCGAGGGTGCCGTAGCCCAGGTGAACGGCAGCTGGTACGGCGACAACAAGAAGGAGGAGTACACCCTCTCTGGCTTGGCCGACTGGGTGAAGGGTTACACCGTTGACCAGGAGGGCTACAGCTATGCTGGTCTGACCGTCATCTCCTTCACTTGCGATCCGCTTCCCGCCGACTGCGAGGGCCGCAGCTGCACCGTGCTCATCCATGGCAAGGGTGTAGTCTCTACCCGTCCGATCACCATCGTGCAGGGCGACGCCACAGCTGCTGTCAACAGCGCCAAGGTGGAGAAGAAGAATGCTGATGCTCCGATGTACAACATGGCTGGCCAGCGTGTCAACAAGGACTACAAGGGCGTAGTGATCCAGAACGGCACGAAGCGCATCAACAAGTAAAGCGCATTCTCTACACACGGATTTTTCCGCCAGTTCTTCCAAGGCGGTCTGATCGCCTTGGAAGAACTGACCAAATTACATTATAGATTACTTCCAAAACTATCAGAATACAATTTATGAAGAAAAGATTATCATCATGGCTCTTCGGTAGCTTGCTCGCAGTAGCAGGCCTTCCGACTGCGGCTTTGGCGCAGACCGCTTCCACGGGCTCGCCATTCACCGTGACGAAGAGCAACTCTTACAGTGAGAGTTGGACGACCCTGGGCAGCCTGCTCAAGAATGACGTGTGGACTGTCGAGGACAAAAACAACGACAACCACACATGGGACGACCTGAGCACAGGTATGCCCACGTACGATGGCGCCAACGCTACCGTGACGGCTGACGACTGGCTCGTCTCTCCTCCCCTCACGCTGACGGCTGGTACGGCCTACACCCTCGAGACGGGTGCATTCTGTGGCGTCTTCAACGGTGCTGCCCAGCGCATGGCCGTAGCCTTCGGTACGGGCGACGACCCCACGACTTATACTGAGATTGTGCCTGCCACGCCCATCACGGGTCTGACCCTCTCGGGCGGCGCCACGGTCGTGAAGGCTGTCTTCACGCCGACCGTCTCTGGCAACTATCGCATCGGCTTCCACGCTGTCAGCGACCAGCCGGGCTACCTCATGCTCCATCTGGTGAAGGTCAGCGTGACCGCCAATACGGCTGGCACACCGGTGGCTGTCTCCGACCTGAAGCTCACCGCCGACGAGAGCGGTGCACAGAAGGTGAAGGTAGAGTTCACCGCTCCGACCAAGGACATCACGGACCGCGACCTGACTTCGCTCACCAGCGCCACCATCTATCGTGACAATGGCGCCCTGCCCATCCAGACCATCTCCGACCCGACTCCGGGCCAGAAGATTGAGTGGACAGACGACAACGTGACCACGGGCAACCACACCTACACGGTCTATGCCAACGTAGGCGACCTTCGTTCTGCCAAGGCCGAGGCTTCCATCTACGTCGGTGGCGAGGAGTATCCGGGCACGTCGGCCAAGGTGAACGTCTATGACAACCTCGACGGCACGGTCAAGCTGACGTGGGAGCCTGTCAACAAGGGTGCAAACGGCGGCTATATCGATGCTTCCAACGTGAAGTATGCCATCTTCGAGGGTATCTACCAGACGCCGATCGTCGAGGGCTTGACTGACACGGAATACACTTTCAACGACATTCCTCTCACGGGCTCACAAAGCCATAAGATCTACCAGGTCGTGGCCTACTTCGACGAGGAGCACCTCGGTGGTACGGCCTTCGCCGATCCGTTCTTCTACGGTACGCCGTACGACTTCCCGTTCTCTGAGTCATGGCCCTACGGCAAATGGGAGAACGGTCCCTGGTCTGCCAGCTACAACGACACGAAGAACCACTTCAAGATTTCCAGCCAGTCTGCCGACGATGACGAGGGTTCTCTGATGTTCACCCCGGCCAAGGGTGGCGACGAGGCTTCTATCTTCGGCCCGAAGATGGCTATGGGCAAGGCTACGAACGCTCGCCTTTCCTTCCAGTACTATGCTTATCCGGGCAGCAAGAGCAAGCTCCAGGTCTATCTCGATGTCAACGGTCAGAAGCAGAAGCTGGCTGCCGAGGTTGACTACAGCACCTTGGAGGGTATGCCGGGTTGGAGAACCGCCAATGTGGATTGCTCTGACGAGGACTTCAAGAAGGAGAACGGCTATGGCCGCGTGATTATCCACGCTATCTCTGACGGCGAGAACATCATGGTCGATGATGTCAACATCAACGACGCTATCGACTACAATGTCGTGACGACGATCTCTGCTCCGCTCCATGTACAGGGTGGCGAGAGCGCCGACGTGACCATCAACGTGCGCAACGTGGGTCTGGAGAACGCCGAGGGCTTCAGCGTGAAGCTCCACACGAGCGACGGCAAGACGATGACGACCGAGAGTGGCACGATCGCTCCGGGCGACTCCAAGGACTATGTGCTCTCTTACACCGTGCCTTTCTACAGCGAGAACTTCCAGGTTTGGGGCGAGGCTGAGTGGGCCGACGACGAGAACCAGGAGAACAACATCTCTGAGAAGCGCACCGTCAAGGTGGTGACCGCTCCCTATCCTGGCGTCAACGACCTCAAGGCCGCCAAGGCCAACAACGGTATCGAGCTGACTTGGTCTGCTCCCGCCGTGGACAAACTGACGATCACGGAGAGCTTCGACACCTACGCACAGTTCCTCACGGACGACATCAACCCCTGGACACTCTTCGATGCTGACGGCGAGCGCACGAACGTCTTCGGTGGCATTTCCTTCCCGGGCAACGGTACTCCGTATGCTTACACGGTCTTCAACTGCGACGGTACGACCCACGGTATGAGCGAGGACCTGACCGCACAGTTCAAGGTGCTCTTCGGTGGCCGCACGGGCGACCAGGCTCTGCTGAGCTTCGGTAACCTCGGTAGCGCTGCCAACGGCAACAACGACTGGCTCATCTCTCCGGAGCTCTCTGGCAAGGCTCAGACCATCACGTTCTACGTCAAGGCTCCGCAGTGTGACAACGCCAACTATGGCGCCGAGGACTTCTATGTCGCCTACTCTACGACGGACAAGGCTTCCAACCACTTCACGAAGATCTATAGCGAGAAGGCTTCTGACAACGTGAACTGGGCTAAGCACACGGTGGATCTGCCCGAGGGTGCCAAGTACTTCTCTATCGTCCACACCTCTACGGTGCCTGTGAACCCGACTGGCTTCGAGCCCGCTGGCTTCATGGTCGATGACGTGACCTACGAGAGCGCTCCGCTCCAGATCGTTGGTTACAACGTCTATCGCAACACTTCGCTGATCGCCAACAAGACGACCGACCTCAGCTTCGTTGATGCAGAGGGTACCGAGCAGGACAAGTATCACGTAGTCGCTCTGTACAATGTCGGCAACGCTGCTCCGTCCAACTCTGCTTCTGCAGACCCGGACGGCATCAGCACCGTTGGCAACACCAACGCTGCCAATGGCAAGATGGAGGTCTATAGCACCTCTGGCGCACTCGTTGGCAACAGCACCAAGTCGCTCCCCGCTGGCCTCTACATCGTCAAGCAGGGCAACAAGGTGGAGAAGGTTGTCGTGAAGTAAGCACACTGTCGCCTTGACGCCTTGAGAAAGGGAGCACCTCGCTCCTTCCTCGAAAGGTAAAGGCACAAACATATCGGCCGGCCCGATTAGTCAGAAATGGCTAATCGGGCCGGTTTTCTTTTCTCCGACTTGACGACAAGATACACAGTGATCCGAATAATTCGGGGACCCGTGAAGAACCAAGAGGATGGAAAAAGTCAAGAGGTATATACATGCGAAACACCAAGACTTTCGCAAGCCCTGGCGTGTACTTAGTAACCTATGTTTAACTAAAAATCCTTCGGTTACAAGGAATCCTCGCGGCTTCCTTTGTCATCCCAAATGAATCTGTTAAACTTTTACCTTAATAAAATAACTAAAAACCTAAATCTATTACTACTAACCTAAACAATCTATTAACCTTTTGACAATGCAAAGGTACGATGTTCTGCGATTCCCACCAACAAAAAAGACCTAAAAAAAAGTCCGTTATTTAAATACTTGATTTATATCAATCCTATGTGCTCGCAAACAGTTATTTTTATACATCCAGCCTTGGCTGTTCCATTCTTTTGCATTACCTTTGTTGCTCAAAATCGGGATAAAGCATGAAGGTACTGATCATCAACACCAGCGAACGGGCAGGGGGCGCAGCGGTAGCCTCACGGCGACTGAAAGACGCACTCAGCAACAATGGACTGAAAGCCAGAATGTTGGTAGCCCGCAAGGAGACAGACGACCCGACGGTCGTGGAAATGCCAGGGAAGCTACGCCAACGCATCCATTTTCTGTGGGAACGGTGGTGTGTCTTCTGGCATCTGCATTTCCAGCGAGACCATCTGTTCGAGTTGGACTTGGCCAATGCGGGGACGGACATCACCACCCTACCGGCATTTCGAGAGGCTGATGTCATCCAACTGGAATGGATCAACCAGGGCATGCTCTCGCTGGCCTCGATACGAAAGATACTCCGCAGTGGCAAGCCCGTCGTCTGGACCCTGCACGATCTATGGCCTGCCACGGGCATCTGCCACGTCACCCTCGGCTGCCGGGCCTATATGGGTGGCTGCCACCGCTGCAAATACCTGCCCCAGCCACAAAACGGCAAGGACCTGGCGGCACGCATCTTCAATAGGAAGAAGGCACTCTACGAAGGGAGCAACATCCACTTTGTGGCTTGCAGCAAATGGTTGGGCGCACAAGCCAAGCAGAGCGGTCTGCTGAAAGGGCTGAGCGTGGCCTGCATCCCGAACCCCATCGACACGCAACGCTACAAGAAAATGGACAAGGCCGAAGCACGAAGGCGCTGCGGACTGCCCACGGACAAGCGCGTCATCCTCTTTGTCTCACAACGCGTGACGCTGGAGCGCAAGGGGATCGCCTATTTTGCGGAGGCCATAGCGCTACTCACAAAGCAATATCCTTCCATGCAGGAGGACACTGTCATCGCCATCCTTGGCGGCCATGCCGACGAGGTGGTGGGCCGCTTGTCGCTTCCCTCATTCCCCTTGGGATATGTGAGCGACGAAGAGAAGATCGTAGAAGTCTATAACGCTGCCGACCTCTTCGTGATTCCGTCGCTCGACGAAAACCTGCCCAACACCATCATGGAGTCGATGGCGTGTGGCGTGCCTTGTGTGGGCTTCAAGGTGGGCGGCATTCCCGAGATGATAGACCATCGGCAAAACGGCTATGTGGCGCAATACCGTGACGCAGAAGACTTGGCCAGGGGCATCCACTGGGTGATGAGCGAGGCCGACTACTCCGCCCTGAGCCAAGCAGCCATCGAGAAGGTCCGCAGGGAGTACTCCCAGCGGTCGGTCGCCATGCGGTATATAGAAGTATATAATCAGGCTTTGGCCTACAAAAAGTGTGGATTATGAGTGTAGTTTTCTCCGTTATCACCATCACCTACAACGCAGCCCCCGTACTGCAACGCACCCTCGACAGTGTGGCGCGCCAGACCTACGAGGGAGTGGAGCACATCATCGTGGACGGAGCGTCGAAAGACGAGACGGTAGCCATGGCCGAAAAGTACAAGGAGCAGTCGGACCAGGCTGACAACGGGCATGAGGTCCGCATCCTGTCGGAACCGGACAAGGGGCTCTATGACGCGATGAACAAGGGCTTGCGACTGGCCAAGGGCGACTACATCGTCTATATGAACGCGGGCGACATCTTCGCCCTTCCCAAAACCTTGGCAATGGCGGCACACGCAGCAGAGACGGCAGCAGACGGACAAATGCCTGCCGTGCTCTATGGCGACACCGACATCGTGGATGGGGAAGGCCGCTTCTTGCGACATCGAAAACTGCACCCGACGGGCAAACTGACGTGGCGATCGTTTCGCCACGGGATGTTGGTCTGCCACCAGTCGTTCTACGCGCGCCTCGACATAGCCCGCGAGACTCCCTACGACACCCACTTCCGCTACTCGGCCGACGTGGACTGGTGCATCCGCATCATGAAGAAAGCGGCAGAAAAACAACAGTTGCTCGTCCGCATCCCGGCCGTCACGACACGCTATATGGAGGAAGGACAGACCACCCTTCACCACAAAGCGTCGCTCCGCGAACGGTTTGAGGTCATGCGCCGCCACTACGGCCTCCTCACCACCGTGGCCATGCACGCCTGGTTTGTACTGAGAAAGATAATGGGAGGAAAAAACTAAAAGCAAAAGAAATATCAAGAATCCGACATGATCACAGTAGATGGACTGACCGTTGAGTTTGGCGGCACCACCTTGTTCAAAGACATTTCCTTCCAGATCAATGAGAAGGACCGCATCGCCCTCATGGGCAAAAATGGCGCAGGTAAGAGTACGCTGCTCAAGATCATAGCAGGCGTCCGCACGGCCACGCGTGGATCCATCACCGCTCCGAAGGATTGCGTCATTGCCTACCTGCCTCAGCACCTGATGACGGAAGATGGACGCACCGTGTTTGAGGAGACGTGCCAGGCCTTTGCCCACCTCCACAAGATCCAGGCAGAGATAGACCGCATCAACAACGAGCTCAGCACGCGCACCGACTACGAGAGCGACGACTACATGCAACTCATCGAGCAGGTCTCCACCCTCTCGGAGAAGTTTTACGCCATTGACATGACCCACTTCGAGGAAGACGTGGAGAAGACACTCCTCGGCCTGGGCTTCGAGCGCAAGGACTTCAACCGACCGACAAGCGAGTTTTCGGGAGGCTGGCGCATGCGCATCGAACTGGCGAAACTGCTGCTGAAGTCGCCCGACATGCTCCTCCTCGACGAGCCCACCAACCACCTCGACATCGAGTCTATCGGCTGGCTGGAAGACTTCATCTGCAACAGCGCCAAAGCCGTGGTCGTCATCAGCCACGACCGCAAGTTTGTCGATAAGATCACCACGCGCACCATCGAGGTGACCATGGGACGCATCTACGACTACAAGGCCTCCTACAGCCACTATCTCGAACTGCGCAAGGAGCGCCGTGAGCAACAGATGAAGCAATATGAGGAGCAGCAGAAGATGATCGCCGAGACCAAGGACTTCATAGAACGCTTCAAGGGCACCTATTCGAAGACCTTCCAGGTGCAGAGCCGGGTAAAAATGCTCGAAAAGCTCGAACTCATCGAGGTGGACGAGGAGGATACAAGCCACCTCCGCCTGAAGTTTCCGCCCAGTCCACGCAGTGGCAGCTACCCTGTGCAGATGAGCGACGTGGCGATGGCGTTCGACGGCAAAACCATCTTCAGCGGTGTGAACCTCACCGTGGAGCGAGGCGACAAGATTGCTTTTGTGGGTCGCAACGGCGAGGGCAAATCGACCCTCGTGAAGTGTATCATGGGCCAACTGCAAAACGAAGGCCATCTACAACTCGGCCACAACGTGCAGATCGGCTATTTCGCCCAAAACCAAGCCTCGCTGCTCGACGGCGAGCTCACGGTCTTCCAGACCATAGACGACGTGGCCAAGGGCGAGGTGCGCAACAAGATACGCAATCTTCTGGGCGCCTTTATGTTTGGTGGAGAGGACTCCACGAAGAAGGTGAAGGTACTCTCCGGTGGTGAGCGCACCCGTCTGGCTATCCTGAAGCTTCTGCTGGAACCTGTCAACCTGCTGATCCTCGACGAGCCTACCAACCACCTCGACCTCCGTACCAAAGACGTGCTGAAGCAAGCACTGCAGGACTTCGACGGCACCCTCATCGTGGTGAGCCACGACCGCGACTTCCTCGACGGCCTGGTAAGCAAGGTGTATGAGTTTGGGCACGGCCGCGTACGCGAGCACCTGTGTGGCATCTATGAATTTCTTGAGACGAAGAAGATGGAGAGTCTTCAGGAACTGGAAAAGAAATAGCCCGCAGCCAACAAGCGCCAACAAACCAAGTGGCCATGAAACCATCCACAACAGGACGGTCTCATGGCCACTTGCTTTTTTTCAAACTAAAGCATCATTCGCTGATGCGGTCCACTATGACTCCTTAGCGCTTCTTCGGATAGCGTCTGGCCCATCCTTCCTCGCTGAAGTCGGGTTCGTCGCCACGCAACTTACTACCGGCATTGCCATTCATAAGCATCTTCCAGTCGTCTTTCTTATAGTGGCGCTTCGTGGACTGGTCGTTGTACATCGGCACACTGGCAGCACGGCGCGACGGACGCTCACGATCATAACGGCCCGGACGACGGCCTTGGTCTCCACGCTCGCCCCATGAGGACTTGCCCGGACGAGACGTGCGGCGCGGTGCCTCCTTGCGGTCCTCGCGCTGCGGACGCCCCTCGTTGGCATCGTTGCAACGCACCTTGCGGCCCTTATAGACCGATCCGTCGAGGGCCTTCATCACCATCGCGGCATCCTCCTGCGGCACCTCGATATAGCTCTGGCGCGCCAAGAGGTCGATATGGCCCACCTCCTGGCGACCATGGACGTGCTTGTTGACAAACTGCATCACCTCGCCAGGATAGAAACCATCCATCTTACCGAGGTTGATGAAGAGGCGCGCATAGCCTGCCTCGGGTTTCCCGCCCTTGCTTCGCTTGGCCTTGGCCTCGCCGTCGCGCTCCTTGCGGGCACCCTTCACATTGGGCTTCTCGATCTCGGGGGCGTCTTTGTAGTAGTCGAGGAAACGGCCAAACGTCACGGTGACCATCTTCTTGATGATGTCCTCCTTATCAATATATTCAAACTGGCGCTTGATATCCTCCATATAGGGTGCAATCAGGTCGTCGTCCACATCCGTCTTGAGGATGGCGTCCATCTGCTTGTAGAGCTGCTTCTTGCAGATCTCCTCCGGCGTGGGGAGGGTTCCATCCTCAAAGGCCTTGCCGATCTCCTTCTCGATAGACCGAATCTTGGAGCGCTCACGGCTGTGGATGATGGAGATACTCGTACCCTTCTTGCCCGCACGACCCGTACGGCCACTGCGGTGGGTGTAGCTCTCGATATCGGAGGGCAGCCCGTAGTTGATGACGTGCGTCAGGTCATCAACGTCGAGACCACGTGCGGCCACATCCGTCGCCACGAGTATCTGGGTGAGGTGGCTGCGAAACTTCTGCATCGTCAGGTCGCGCTGCGGCTGCGAGAGGTCGCCGTGGAGCGACTCCGCATTGTAGCCATCGCGTATCAGCTTGTCGGCTATCTCCTGCGTCTCGCGCTTCGTGCGGCAGAAGACGATGGCGTAGATCTTCGGATAGAAGTCCACGATACGCTTCAGAGCCAGGTATTTGTCCTTCGCGTTGACCATGTAATAGACATGGTTCACATTCTCCGCACCCTCATTGCGACTGCCGACCACGATCTCCTTGTAGTCGTGGAGGTAGCCCTTGGCCACACGCTCCACCTCGCGGCTCATCGTGGCCGAGAAGAGTAGTGTGTTGCGCTCCTCGGGAATGCCTTCGAGAATCTCGGTGATGGAGTCTTGGAATCCCATGTTGAGCATCTCGTCGGCCTCATCAAACACCACGTTGCGGGCGTTGTCGAGGCGCACCTTGCCCCGATGCATCAAGTCGATGAGGCGGCCCGGCGTAGCCACGATGATCTGTGCGCCATGACGGAGCGAACGAATCTGTGCCTCGATACTTGCGCCACCATAGACGGGGACGATATGGACATGGGGGATATAGCGCGCGAAGGCGTTGAGGTCATCGGCGATCTGGAGACAGAGCTCGCGGGTCGGCGAGAGCACGATGGCCTGCGTCTCCTTGCTGTCGGTGTCAATACGTTGGAGCAGGGGAATGCCGAAGGCTGCCGTCTTGCCCGTACCCGTCTGGGCGAGGGCGATGACGTCGTTGCGGTTGCCTAAAAGATAAGGGATCACTTCCTCCTGGACGGGCATCGGCTGTACGAAGCCCAACTCCTCAATGGCCTTTCTGATCGGTTCAGAAACGCCCAATTCTTCAAATGTCTTCAATGTGTTGTGAGTTGATTTTATTATCCTACGGAATGCCGCCCATCCACCATTATGAACCCACTGAAGAACCCGCCTGGATGGTCTCGTTCCGCTTTTGGGCTGCAAAGGTACTCATAATCAACGGAATGGCCAAACATTTTCGGGATAACTTGCCTGCTTTCAGAATAAATGAGTAATTTTGCACTCGCAATCAAGAAGAGCGTAAAATAGAAGCGAGTAAACAAAAGGAACATTAACAAGAAGAGAGCAAATAGAATGGTAGAACAGATAAAAGGGAAGTCCGATGCAAAATCTATTTAAGATCAGACGGGAGGAGCGCTGGCTCGCCCTGTCCTCCTTCGTGGTGCTACTGGGGCTTCACGCACTGCTGTGGGCCTATTATCCAGCTTCCTTTTTCAAAGGAGGGAAGTTGGGATTCTGGAGTGTATTCTACAACCACATGCACCTCTCTGGCTTCGACAACTACAGCTACATCTTCGTCTCCTGCACGCGCATCTATTACGACATGCTGCGCCACCCGCTCTTTGCCATCCTCCTCTACCCCCTCTATTGGACCAACCAGGCACTGCGTCCGCTGACCGGCCACAACTCGGCGGTCTTCCTCGTCTCGGCATTGACAATCTTCGCAGGCGTCTATTCCCTCATCTTCCTCTACCGCATCCTGCGCGACCGCGTAGGCGTGGGGCGTGCCGACGCCCATTGGATCACCACGCTGTTCTTCTCCTTCGCCATGGTGATGCTGACGATGATCGTCCCCGACCATTTCTGCCTTTCGCTCCTCCTCCTGCTGCTGACGCTCTGGCTTGCCACGTCGCCGCGTCCGCAACCACTCTGGCTGGTGTCGCTGCTCGCCACGCTCACGGGAGGCACGACGCTGAGCAACATTGCCAAGTCGTGGCTGGCCTCGCTCTTTGTCCGGGGCAAACGGATCTTCCGCCCCATGACGGTGCTGGCGGTGGTCATCGTACCCGTCCTTCTCTTCGTGGGAGCAGGCTACAGGCAGAACGAGACCATCATCAAACCCGTGGACGCACGGGGCAAAGCGGTGCTGGCCAAGAAGATGCAGAAGGACAGCACGCTCAAGGCGAAACTGGCGGCCCACGACAAGGAGATGAAGGCACGAAGAGGAAAGCCCATCGCCGACAACTTCCTGCTGCAGCAGACCAACATCACGGCCTCGCGCGGACCCGCCATCGTCGAGAACCTCTTCGGCGAGGGACTACAGTTTCATCAGAAAGAACTCTTGAAAGACTATAGCGTGGATCGGCCCGCCATCGTCGGCTACGACTACTGGTGGCAGTATGGCGTGGAGGCGCTCGTGGTGCTGCTCTTCGTGGGCGGCATCCTCTGTGGACTCCGCACCCGACTGATGCTCCTGCTGCTATCATGGTTTGGCTGCGATCTGCTACTCCATGTCGTGCTGGGCTTCGGCCTCAACGAGGTCTATATCATGTCGGCCCACTGGATGTTTATCATCCCCATCGCCATCGCCATGCTGCTGCGGCGCGTCCAGCCTCGCCTGCAACCGCCGCTGCGCATCATCATCATGCTCCTGACGGTCTATCTGCTCGTGTACAACGGCAGCCTGCTCGTCGATTACCTACTCAAATAAGAACAAAGGAATGGAAAAATATCAGGAATATCTCAAGGAGAACATCCGACAGAACCTCCGCGCCTGCCAGCTGCGCCAGTTGGAGATACTGAAGGAGATCGACCGCATCTGCCAAAAGCACCATATCGAATACTGGCTGGACGGCGGATCGCTGCTGGGCGCGGTGCGCCACCAGGGATTCATTCCCTGGGACGACGACATCGACATCGCCATGTCCGTAGAGGACGAGCACCGCTTCGAGGAGGTCGCGCCCAAGGAACTGCCGCCCCACCTCTTCCTACAGTCGCCGAGAACGGACCCTGGAAGCAATGAGCCCATCGTGAAGATACGCGACCTGAACTCGCTCTATATTGAACCCGGCGACAGCTTCGCCCTACCCTACGCCAAGGGTATCTTCGTCGATATATTCCCGATGGAGGACTATCCCAACATCTCCCGCAAATGGATCAAGCGGCTGACGAAGGGCATCTCTAAGAGCAATGCCATCCTCCACCATAGCCACACCTACTCCCTACGGTCCTTTGCTGAGTTTTTCTGGTTTGGAGCCAAACTGATGGTCTGCAGCGGACTGTGGAAACTGGTCTGCCGTCTCGCCCCCAAAGGTCGCTACAGCGACATTCCCATCCTCAACGGGCGCGGTGTCTCCTTCGACAAGGCAAGCATCAAGCCTTTGGGAAAGATCACGTTCGAGGGCGTGGAGTTTCCCGCTCCCCACGACTACGACGCCTATCTGACAGACCTCTACGGCGACTACATGAAGCTCCCGCCTCCCGAGAAGCGCGAGAGCCATGCGGTCTATGTGGCCCTGTCTTGAGGGGGCACAGGATAGCGTTGACGAGAGAGCCTATATACCATATAGGGTGTCCCTCTTTTCCTATATATAATAGGAATAATATAGCATGAAGGAACAAGGCAAACCCGTCTATTAGGTCCATGCACCATCCCACACGAGTGGTACTGCGATGGAAGCCAAGTGAAACTCCAGTACCAGCCGAATGAAACTCCAGTACCAGCTAAGCAACACCAAGGCGGTACTGGGGTTTTATCAACTATCGTCCTTAGTTTCCACATTGGGAGAAGCTTTGGGTTAAAACACTTTTATTCTCTATCTTTCTTTACTTTGCCTAAGTTGACGTTTGTATTATCACCTAGGAAATGCAAAAATACTTGTTTTTCACACAAATGTCCCTTTTGGTCTTTTTTGTTTCATACTATAAAAAACATTGAAATCTTGGCTTTTGCCCGTAGGAAAAAACAGTTAAGTACACAAGGAGTATAGAGTTTCTGCGGACGCAGTGAAAGAGTAACTATTCAGCAATAGTGTAGACATGCACCATCCTACCATCCTATAACGATAG
>ERZ1027229.182-NODE-182-length-34129-cov-8.795915_pt1 | contig 34129 bp, 47 predicted proteins | sample MGYA00519245_ERZ1027229 | MGnify/ENA primary metagenome ERZ1027229 (study PRJEB26926, sample SAMN06164466) | human gut metagenome | biome: ENVO:00009003; feature: ENVO:2100002; material: ENVO:00002003 | host: Homo sapiens | place: USA | collected 2012 ...
ATTTTATATTTTGTTAAGATTTTGATGACATTTCTCTTCCATAATAAAATATGTACTGCTGTGCAAAGCCGCCATACTCTCCAAAATGCTCAGCAGCAAAACTCTCTATTACCTTTTTTGGTGTCTCTCTGCCGTCAAAATACATCTGTTCCATCATTCTTTTTATCCACACGTCAACCGGAAATGCTGCAGTCTGTCCCAGAGAGAACAATGCGACACAGCTCGCGACCTTAGTACCTACACCCTTTATCTGCATCAGTTCTTCAAGACATTCCGCAATTCCATCTGTCCTGAGCCTCCGTTCATTAATACGGCCTTCCTTCACACTGCATACCGCATCCCACAGATATGGTGCCCTGAAGCCTGTTTTGCACTCTCTGAATGCTTCAACTCCCGCATTACTGTAGAGCGTATCACAGTCAGGAAATGCATAATATTCCTGTCCGGCAATATCTCCGAGATATGTGCCGTAATCATGTGATATCTTTGCCACAATCTGTTTTATATGCGGTATCTGCTTATTCTGTGAAATTATAAATGACATCAGCGTCTCAAAGAATTCCTGATTGAGTATCCTTACTCCTCCCATTGCATTAATGGCATCTTCAAGCCTTGAATCATATCTGACAAGATATTCTTTGATGCTGCTGTAGTCTCTGTCCATATCAAAATATGACCGCCATATATTCTCGTACTGCCCTTTGTCCGTATCATACAACACAATCCCTGTATCTGTCTGTGCTGCATGAAGGAGCATACCGTTAGCTGCAAGTGCGTAATCATGGTCATCAATCCTGTTAAAATGAAAGCACTGTCCGCACTCTAATGTCTGCGCTATGTCAAAATCACTGACTTCCGCAATCTCAAGATCCTTACCGTATTCTTTTATCTTCATCCTATCTCCGTTCCATGCACATATTGCACATAATTCATTAAGTATTTTCCAAAAATTTATAAATTGTACGCCTTTAATTTTATGGTAAAATAGAGTACAATATTCATTACGATATTATACATTATATTTATTATATTTTGAATATATAAATCCTGGAGGAATACACTATCATGAAAAAGGACACTGGTTTATTAATTGCAAAAGCTGCTGCCGTTGCCGCATCTGCATTTGCTGCAGGTGCACTTCTCCTTAAGTTCAAAAAAGACAACGATACGCTCACTGCATATGAGAATGAAGATGATGATGATTTTGGCGATATCGATACATTAGATAACATTAACCCGGACACAACTACGCGTGAATACGTTGCAATAAATATAACAGGCAATTCTTCTAAAAATATATCAGAATCTGATGACACAGACATGACACAGACCGATAATATCTGAACGGAGATTATATGAACCGACATTTTGGCCGATATCTTGTGCAATGCTCTCTTATTCTTTGTATGGTACTGCTTTGTCAGGCTCTGTCCGCCTGCGGTAATATATATGATATTGATACATTACTGTCAGGTTCCAAAGCCGCATCAGCTGACAGCAGATATACACTCTGTACCAGTCAGGATGACATAACAAGCCTGCTTTTGCAGACCATGTATGAGAATAAAGATTCATGCACATTCAATGTACCAGACAAATCATACGTTGACGCCGATGCATGGCTGAACTCACTTGCAGGACTTAACAAAATACATTGCGAATATATTACATATTCAGGTTTCTGTCAGGTTACTGCACAGATTGAATACTGGGACAATTATCCGATAATATACGCTTACCGTTCCAATGATATATCAGCTCTCAATGAACAGCAGACTGCCATGTATGACAGATACTGTGATATACTCAGCTCCACTGTATCATCATCTAATCCTGATGTCATCAATGAGCTTACCGTTCATGATTACATTGTAAATAATGTCCGGTATGTTCTTGACCGTAACTCTGACTCGCCTGCATATGATGCGCTTTTTAACGGAAGTGCTTCATGCTCAGGATATACAGAAGTATTTCAGACCCTGATGGATATGGCAGGAATCAGATGCATCCCTGTCACCGGGCAAGCCGGAGGCGATAGCCATATATGGAATATGGTATGCTTAGACGGTCAGTGGTATCATGTCGATACTACATGGGATGACCCGGTTGGAGGAGATGGTACCATAAGACATAATTACTTTAATATAACCGATGATGACATCCTGCTTGACCACACAATAGAATCCTGGCATCCGGCTGCCGCAGGCACCGATCTGGCTTACTATAATGTTCTTGGATATACTCTTTTCTCATCACAGAGCGAACTCAATCATTATCTTGCTTCACAGGTTAAGTCACATGCTGTTTCATGTAATTTTATGACGCGCGGTTTCACTCCTGACATCCGCGCGGGTGTCAAATGTGGCAAAAAGACTGTATCTTATCGTGTCCTGGCAACTGAACGCACAGGATATTCAACTTATACCGTTACATTTGAATATTAAAATAACTGCTGTACGCATCTGTCATCCGAACAGAGCATACGGCAGTTATTTTATTGGATAATCATCTGTTACCTTATATGGCTTTGTATAAAATTAACAATTATCTTACGTGTCTCATCCTGTGCCTCTGCGGTCTCAAACTTTCTCTCCGGGTGCCATTGAAGTGCCAGCAGCTTCATCTCTTCAGAGCCATAAGCTTCTATCGTATGATTCTGCTCATCTACCGCAAGCACCTCAAAGCATGGTGCAAGCTCTCCCTCATATATTACGTCCTGATGATAGTTATTAACCTGTATTATTCTGTCTTCCTTAACAAGTCTTACAGGATGGTCTACTCCTCTCGGTCTTTCAATCTTAAGCTTAGGATGGTAATGGAGCCTGCCGCCAAAAAGAACATTTATATACTGCATTCCGCGGCATGTAGCAACTATCGGTATTCCATGCTTAATACAGTATCGTATAAGCTTCTCCTCAGTAATATCCCTGTGCGGCTGTATCTCATCATTATGAGGCCTGTCATAACATTCCGGTTGCAATGAGCCGCCTCCTACAACAATAAGAAGGTCTATCTTATCATCAAACAGCTTCTCTATATTCCTGTTATGATTAGATACCGGCTTAGGTATAAATCCCATAAGCTCATAAAAACGCATGTATGCCGATTCAAGTATGTCTGTAGGGTCTCCGTATGCGTTAACGCCTTCTCTCTGTGTTATAAGGGCATGCAGATTGTTATACTGGATTCCCGGCTTAATCTCTCCGTTCTTACAGTCCAGTTCAAGATAATCCATCTTGGATACCGCATTATAAATCTTCTCTCCACAACCTATTGCAGCAGGTATATCGAACTCTGCACATCTTATTGCCATGTGTGATGCCGCTCCGCCGTATTTGGTGATAAATCCCTTAATATTCTTGGTAAATATCCACTCATATCCGGGGTCTGCCTTGGTAAGGACTACTATCCTGCCTGTAATATCCGCATCCTTGTCATCCTCAAGCATCACAACCTCGCCCTCTATCCTCTTGGATGTAATAAAGTTAGGTCTTGCCTCATATACCGGAATAATATCAAAGCTCAACGGTGATAGAATTACCTCAGGAAGCAGCAGTGTTCTGTATTCACGGTACTGCTTACGTCTTGTATACGCAAGTTCAAGCCATTTTTCCTTAAGAGCCTCACTCTGTACATCTTTTCTGATTGCCCTTATATCCGCAACAGAAAGCCATGACAGGTCTTCAACCCGTACTTCGGCAATATTGCCTATCTTACGTATAAGTTCAAGTACAAGACTGAGCGACTTGGTAAATTCAAATTTAAAATACTCTCTCTGCTCTATTCCCTTAATAAGAAACTTCTTAAAATCCTTCTCAGGTATATCTATTCCATTATCATCAAGAGCTTTTTTAAGCGGTGCAAGGTCAATATCAAGGTACTTTGAATTCTTAGGTGTCTTATTCCTGGCAGATACCGGCCTGAAGTTCATGGCATCATATCTTTCTGAACGTATATCATAAGTATCACTTCTCAAATGCCCGTACTTGGCATAGAATTCCTCGCTGCTCATCTTATTATTGGAGAACTGTTCAAAATCATCATTGAATGCAGAAGAGACCGTAGATATTGACTTCATGAAGCCGTCAGTCTCCTCATGTGAGTAATATCCTGCCTCTGAAAGTGTTCTTATAAATGACCTCGCAATAAATGCAATTCTTGCCTGTCTTGCAAACTGCGGCGTACCATACGTCTCCAGTGTATTAAGAAGTTCGAGTATTCCCTTCGCAATCTCATATATTCCCGCATCCGAACGGCGCAGCTGCTCCATCTTATCACGGCACTTATCAAGAACAGCCAGCGATTCCATATCCTCTTTTATAAGCCTGTCCTGATTGTTGACTGCATCTATCGTAATCTCCTTGACAGCATCTATCAGTGTACGGCGTTCTTCCTCAGTAAAGCCATACTCCAGCATCTTAAGGCTGTTCTTCTCCGTCATAAAATCATAGCTGCTGTAGGCTATCTCAAACTCTATCTTGTCATGTGCCGACAAATCCTCTTCCAGCCTCTTCTGGTAGAAATCGACAAGCCTCATCGCAAGACCTTCTGAAACCGATGCCGGTATAAGTGAATAAAAAGAATAATTAAGGTTAATATACGGCTTATTACCTACCTGATACATAAGATCCTGGTCGAGCTTTCTGTAGCCCAGCTTATTAATTCCACTGTTCCATGCATTATGTGTGATAATCTCACGATAAAGTGAATAATCAAGTGTCTTTGGATTAGTTCCTATTATCTCAGAAGGATTCCAGAATGCCATATCCGAGAGCTTCATGGTACGTCCCGTGATTATATCAACCTTACGTTCATACTGCTCTCTTACTTTCTTCTTAAGCAGGAAAAATGCATGGTCATCCTTAATATCTGTCTCATGGTAACCTGCCGCAAGCGGTCTTACCTGAAAAAGTATTATCTCATTATTACTGTCAATAGCAAACTCGATGTCAAGCGGTATACCTTCTATAATATTCTCTACTTCCCTGACTGCCTGTACAAGGCTCTTCCAGTGCGGAGGAAGCTTCTTAGGCATTATATCCTTGGCTATCCAGAGCATCTTACCGCCACGTCCGCTTGTTACGCTGTCTGTTGAACCCCTGTCATCATAATTCACAAGATAGTATGGTCTGTCTCCCTTAAGATCCCTTGTAAATATTACACCGCTCAGACACACATCTGTTGCCTGCCTCTGTATAAGTACCTGCTCACCGAGTACAGATTCCATATCTTCCTGATATGACGCGATTACCTGTTCTACCGAATCCTGAATCTCCTCAAGACTTGCTGAATCAACATCCAGAATACTCTTGTAATGTCCTGCATTAGAATACTTAAGGGAATCTTCCTGCGTAGATGAACTTCTAACTACAATCCTGCTGCCCTCAAAACGTTCCCTGATTTCCTGACATACACGCTCTTTATCACGCCAGAAATCCTCAACCTTCAGAATATACATCTTCTCTATTCTTGCTTTTTTTATGAGATTCTTCATCGCATAAAGTGTGTTGGCCTTCGTAGAAATGATATTTCCTGTAATTTTCTCCATATCTGCCTCATTTCCTGATATTGTCTGTCAACATCTTCATAAATATTATAAACACATTTAACTGTATCTAAATTATAAAAAAAATGTGTCTTTTTTGCAATAAACTTATCCTAATAAATCAAAATAAATCAATAAATATTGTTATTTTAATCATCCTGGAATATAATCGGAGTATCTTACGTGATATTATTAAGAAAGGAACATACATTACAATGATACTCGCAATAGACATGGGTAATACAGCAGCTGTTCTCGGATGTATTGACGATCAAAAGATATATTTTACAGAAGAATTATCCACAGACCTCTCCAAATCCCCGCTTGAATACGCAATGGGAATTAAGACAGTTCTTGAACTTTACAATATAGATTCTGATAATATAAGCGGTGCAATAATATCCTGCGTTGTACCTTCACTTCAGCAGGTGATAAGCAGGGCTGTCCAAAAAATAATAAATAAGGCTCCGCTTATAGTCGGTCCCGGACTTAAAACAGGTCTTAATATTAAGATGGATAATGCCAGAGAGATGGGCAGTGATCTGATTGTTGATTCCGTAGCCGGAATTAACAGATATGGAGCCCCACTTATTATTATAGACATGGGAACCGCCACAACAATAAGTGTAATCGACAAAGACCGCAATTATATCGGTGGAGCCATTACTCCCGGTGTTAATATTGCAATGAATGCACTTTCTTCCAACGCAGCCCAGCTTTTTAATGTAGGGCTTCAGGCTCCATCAAGAGTAATAGGCAAGAATACTGTTGAATGCATGCAAAGCGGTATTATACTCGGTAATGCTTCATGTATTGACGGAATGATTGACAGAATTGAGGATGAACTTGGTTACAGGACAACCGTTGTCGCCACAGGAGGTCTGAGCGGAATAGTTATTCCATACTGCAGGCATGATATCATCATCGAACCAAGGCTTTTACTTATGGGTCTTAAGCTTCTCTATGACAAGAATGCCTGAAGCAGAATGACACCGGAATTGAAGCAGTCTGATTATATCTGCCCATTCCCGGTGTCATTTTTACTTCTATACTGTATACTCCAGCATTTTATTTGTTACAGTTGCAGGATTGTTTGTCAAATGCAGGATTGAATGCATAGAAGTTACGTGCATCAAGTCTGTCCTGAACTATTCTGAGTGCCTCACCGAATCTCTGGAAATGTACAATTTCCCTTGCCCTTAAGAATCTTAGCGGCTCTGTCACATCCGGATCACAGCTGATTCTAAGGAGATTGTCATATGTCGTTCTTGCTTTCTGCTCTGCTGCCATATTTTCAACAAGATCTGTTACAGGGTCACCTGTCGACTGGAACTCCATTGCTGAAAATGGTATTCCTCCCGCCGCCTGCGGCCATACTCCCGTTGTATGATCAACATAATATGCCTCAAACGGTGTACCCTTAATCTGGTCAGCTGTAAGATTGCGTGTAAGCTGGTGAACTATTGTGCTGACCATCTCGAGGTGTGCAAGTTCTTCCGTGCCTCAATGTTATATGTGGCTCTCTCTCTGTGATTGAAGGCATTTTTATTATTTTTTTGTCACAATCTGTGACATACGACTTTTTGCCTGTTCTTACCTGTTTTTGGTGTCTTTATAACGGCTTATTCATGTACTCATCTTTGAACTGCTCATAGTCTTCTGCGAACCTCTCAGCCATAAGCGCTTTATTGACTTCGTATCTTAATGAATACTGAGCGTACCACCAGTCTATCTCTGACTGCTCCGGTATACGTCCAAGTATGTCCACAAAGAGCGTGTACTTAATCCAGCGCTTTACGCCTTCTTCACTCTCCTGAAGCCTCTTAGTGAATTCATACCAGTCAAGCTGACCTGTGCTGAGAAGTTCCACATAAGTGTCCGCATCACCGATTTCACGTCCGAGCACTGTTAATGCATAACGATTTACTTCATATTTGAGCTGATCTTTTGAAATGTCTCTTGTCATTATATCGCCTCCGTCAAAATATATCACGTTGTTATCTGAACTGCTGCCATCTGCCGCATCAATTTCATCCGGATTCTCCGTGCTGTCTTCCTCATTCTCATCCGGTTCAGCGGCAGGGTAATTGGTTATTGCAAAGTAGCTGTGCCAGTCAGTCACCGTAGCTCCGGTGGTCTCGTCGCCCCACCAATGCGTATTCTTATAACCGCCGTTGCCCCGTGTATCAAGGTGCACGGCATTCCCCATGTAGCCAATGCCCTGTACTCCGATGTCCTGAGCATAGCAGCATATATACCTGCCTGATATTACATCTCCCTCAGAATCAAAGAATACAACATCTGCCGCCATTCCATACGCATGCGCATCCCTGTCACTGCCACCGATTGAACGGCAGTATTCTCCCGGCTGCCTGAAGCCGTCATTGATTACAGCTTTTGAGCAGTTAAAGTGCTTATAGATCTTTTCAAGCATGTCAATAAGCGCCTCATCCACAAGAACCTCATCCCAGTTATTGCGGCTCTGGAACTCATGAAGTCTGAAATGCGCAGACAACTGAATGTCGCCTGCGCTCATAAGATACCTCTTAATCATCGTTACTGCCTCCCTCTTTCAGTATGTCAGCCTTATCCTCCACCTGTGACTTAAGATTGCGGACAATCGGCATGAGGAACGGCGGAAGTGTAACGCCTATATCATTGATATTCTCAAGGATGCTTATAATCTCATTGCAGATAATCCACACCGCCACGATGCAGGCAACCAGAAATGAGAACGGCAGTGTTATGCCGACCGCTCCGGATGTATATGCAAGCAGGTTATCAATGACAACCCCGACGCCCACAAGCAGCCACATGCATATCTTTTTTGTAATTCCCTTTATCCCCTTGTAAGAATCAATCTCCTGATTCCTGTAATGCGATGCAAATATGCCTGTCGCATAGTCAATCACATTGCATACAATGAGCAGTATCATAGGTATTGCAAGCACTCCCAGCCTTCCTGATATAATTCCGCATAAGGCAATAATTACCGCCTTAATCTTTTCGTATTTGTCCATCTTTATTTCCTTCCTTTTCTATTATTTTATGTGTTGTAAGTTGCACCGGTGCAATTCTCAGAGCATACGCATCACCTCGCTTCCATAGCTGTTGCTATTAAAAAAGCAACCTGCCGGTGTGACAGATTGCTCTTCTTACTTTAAATGTAGTATGTGTCTATATCAGTATTCATTTTAGGTAGATTGCTTGTCTCTCCAACCCACCAGCCGTCTTTTCTAACGCCATTGACATATGCATACACGGCCCAGTCTCCACGGCTGTCCTGTTCAGGTTTCAGCTGGAGCGTAAATGATTTCTTCGCCGCTGCACCTGCACTGTATCCGGCTTTATAATTAGCACTTGCTGTATTAACTCTCGCGTCCGCTGCTGTTACGCCGGCACCGTACTGTATTCCGGCCATAAGCCTTATATTATCAGACATGGTTTGAAACGATGCATTTGAATCCGTTGCCTTCCCTTTATCAGTGATAGCAGTGGCAACCTTCTTCTTACCATCACTGACAGATTTTTTTACAGCGGTCATCTCTGCTGTCATATTCTCAATATTTTCGGCATTCTGCTGTATGGCTGAATTCATTGCTGATGCATCTGACTGATGTTTTGCTATCCAGTCGCTCATCTCCTTAAGCGTATCGAAGTCAGCCGGTGCATCAGCAACAATCTTTGCTACTGCTGTACTGACATCTGCCACAGATGCCATAATCATCCATCCCCCATACACTCCGTCTATGCACGTTCTTATAAATGTCCTCCTTGATGCAATTCCGGATACAAATCCTTCATTATAAATCTGCGTGAAGTTTTTAGATGCTGTATCACCAATGCAAAGAAGTACTCCTATAAGCCTTGCTCCATTCGGTCCATTAAGTTCCTTGCTCCATGTCTTGCTCTTATCACTTCCACCATTTACAGCATGCATTCCAGGCTCTATGTTGTTCCAATCCGTATCAATAGTTACCATCTGTCCATGATGAAAGTTCTCGAATTCAAGCATTGCATTTTCTATAATGTCCATATTCTCATTCATGTCATCAATATTATAGAAATCATCCTGTTCCGGCTTATTAAGCTGATAATGTTCTGTCTTATTCATTCCTCATCCTCCAGATAATCTTCCCTTAACTGTCTGTTTGTGTAAGCGGCGAGCTGTCCATACGTCCGCTTTGTGAACTTCAGGTGCTGATTGTACATAAGCCCACATTCAAAGACAAGATTTGCGGGAATCATTTCACCTACATACTCCCTGATTGTGTCATACTGATTCTTTTTATTAAGTGCGATTCTGATTGTAAGCCTGTAATGCTGATTGTCACACGTAAGCCCATACCCATTTGGTCCGCACATATCAGTAAGATACTGCTGCAATTTATCAATCGTGTATGGCAGTTTTGCTGTCATGCGGCTGACAATACGGAAGCGCCTGTCTGCTTCCGTATCGTCACCTCTGTGAGATAATCCGTATATTTTTTCAAAACGTGTCAGTCCGGCATCGGTTGCACGGCTTACAAACTGATCATTACGCACATTATAGACAGCATTCCACAGGTTGTCCGTGTCAGTCTGTTCTGCTGCCATTATTACCTTAATTTCTTCATATTCCTGCATAAATTGTGGCAGATATGTTATAAGCTTACGATTCATCCGTTATACCTCCAAACACAGGAATTGCATGGGATGATACTGCCATGTTGGCCGCACTGCCATTTATCTTTGTTCCGGTGATATCAATAACTCCGGTACAGTCAAGCATACGTGCTTCAAACTGACTTATACGCACAACAAGTCCGTCTGATTCAGCCCAGCTTTCAGCAAGTGAGACCAGATAATCCCTGAGCGTCTTTTCTGCGTATGTTTTAACCGTATCCCAGTTCCATCCCTGCTGATATGTAATTTTGGTGCTTATGCTCACAACCTCTGCCGTGACACCCTCTACAGTGACCACATGGCCTATTGGCGCAATATCATCAATCTGCTTCTGTACAGTGTCAATAAGCGTCTTTGTAGGCACAGTATAGTCTGATGCTATAATCGTAAGCTTTACGGTACCGCCGCCATTCCACACCGGTGTTACCTTAACTCCTCCAACACCATCTATCGCATTAGTCTTATCCTTATAGTCTTTAATATTGCCGCCATACGCCTGGCTCTCAATAGATGCATAGAAACGTCTGCGAAGGCTCTCATCAGCTTCTGCATTTTCTCCCGGCACAAGCATCTCTGTTATCTTTGCACTCTCAAGTCCCGGAATGTATTCAATCGGTATCATTATGCCGGATGTGCCATTCGGTCCCGTTCCTGATGTTTCACACTGCATCTGATATTCGCCTTCTGCGCCCGAAATAGCCTTATAATTAAACTGGCCACAGCTGAATCTCTGTCCTGTTATGTCTATATTAACAGGGCTTACTGCTGCCCTTACTGTTGCAAATGTCGCAGCCTGTCTTACAATTCCGCGCTCTGCACAACGCATGTCAAGATATCTTCCGGTTGCCGTATCCGCAAATGTCTGATTAAGCACTGAATCAAGCTCGATGTACATATTAGCGAGTTCGGCTGCTGCAGGTGCAAGTGCATCATAGATAACCGAGCCTTCCCTCTTGTCCATTATGTCCGGCACTCTCTCAAGCATCCTTGAAAGAATATATCTGTATTCCATCTGTTCGTACACTAGATTTTCACCTCCTTTGATGATTCAACATCTCCATATTCCGAATGCACTGTAAATGTAACAAGCAGGTTGTGTTTCTGCCGCTCAAATTCAAAGCTGTCAACAGAAGTAATGCGGCTGTCTCTCAGCAACGCTTCTTTTATACGCCTTTCCACCTCTGATTTGACATATGCGGCAGGCTTTCCAAACAGATCTGACAGTTCAACTCCGTAATTCCAACTGTATATAACATACTGATACCGTTCCGTGTTAAGGATTTTAAATACTGCCTGCCTGACGGCCTCAATGTTATCTGCTGTTCCTGATATTCTGCCGCCTGTCATCCTGTATGTCTTTCCCGGCTGTTCCTCTACCGTTAAGTCTGACGTAAGCACACTGACTGCCGGAATCATATTCCCACCATCCTTTCAAGCACCACGAACTTCTGTCCACCCTGTTGTCTGCACAGAATGACATTTTCACCAATTTTCAGTGCATTATGTACAATGACAGTATCAGTATCAGTGGTGCCATCTTCATCATCCTTTGTTACCCGGACCTCATAATCCGTTACATTCCTTGTAAGCACAACCTGTGCAGCTCCAAGTGTAAGACGCTGGTCCACAAGTATTCTTAACGGCTCCGTCCCGATAACGCTGCCATAATAAATGCGCACCGGCTGTGATGCTTCCATCGCTTCCAGTGCGCTCCTCTTTATCACTCCAAGTAAATCTCCGTAATCAGACAATAAACTCGCCTCCCCGCAGTTTAATCTCCATCCTGTGCTCATCAAGGCTGAAGGTGTGCTTACAGCTCTCGACAAGCATAAGGTTCTGTATCGTTACATCCGACAGTTTAAGCTGCACTCCTATCATGCATCCTGCACGCACCCTGCTGTCGCCAAAAGCGTCCGACACAGTAAGGTTTCGGGTCTTTGCATTATACAGCTTAAGCAGTGCATCAGCCTTGGCCTGACCGTTTTCTCCTGCTTCAATAGTGTCATAATACTGTAACACGCCCCAGTGGTTTATGTTTGAGCCATCCTGCGATATATACACTTCACGTTCTCCGGCATCATCATTGTCATATATAAGCTTAATCCTGTTATATGTATTACTGTCAATTGATGACTTGTAATCATACGAGCCTGCTGTATCTGCATCTATCAGGACCGGTACAATCATGCTGCTTATGCTTTTGAGTGTGAGCTTCCCGAAGTCATCGTACAGTACAAAGAGATTGGTTGTATTATTCAGCGTATCATCGAGAGCATTCTGTATGATATCAAACAACGTCTGATTATCCTCCGTTCTTGATGCAATGACATAGCCGGTATCTTCAAGTTCTCCCGTCTGCAGCATAAAGTCATCAGCTATCATAGATACCACCTGCCCTGCCGTCATATCTTCATAGACATAACTGTCTTTATTCTTAAGATACCTGAGCTGGTCATATGCAGTTATAGAAAGTTCACCACTCTGTCCATGGCCTATTGTAAAAATAAATCCATAAAAGATATTATCTCCATTCCATCTGAACCTTACTGCATTTCCTTCAGCTATATCAAGTGTATCATCAGCAAGGACGCTGAATGTCAGCTTGCCAGGTGTTCCGCTCCGTTCAGTGCTCCACTCAACGCCCTCAGCCAATGGCGGCTGGTATATTATACCGTTATTTTCAATAAGCAGTTCTGCACTCATGATTCCTCCTATGGTATGTAAAAGACCTGTCCGGGATATATAAGTGACGGACTTTCTATCTGGTCGCTGTTGGCTTCATATATCTCTGAATATCGTGAGCCGTCTCCATAAAAAGATGCCGCAATAGCCCACAGCGAGTCGCCTGATTCAACAGTATAATAAGTTCCGCCCGCCGGCTCATTCTCTCCCGCAGGTCTTTCATCTTCGAGCTGCACTGAAGGTACATCTGTCTGTATAACCGGCATTGCAAATGTCTTTGTTGAATAATCACGATACTGCTTAAGCTTTATGCCTGCTACTGCATCAAAGCCATTCTCAGACTTCTCTTTCACAGTGTATTCTTCAAGCGACACTTTCATATTCGTGTCATACAGACTGCTCCCGTTTGGCAATTCTCTTATAACAATGAATCTGAAAGGCTTTTTTGATGTCTTAAGCTCCTCAAACAGTCCGAGATAATAATCTGCGGGTTTAAATCCATCGGTGTACAGACTTGCTGCATGCTGCACACCGGGTAATTCCGCATCGAACTCTATCTCTGACAGCCCCGGTGTCTTCAGCATGTTAATCTCTCCGTCATTAATAAGCGTCATGGTTTTATTGGCATTATTAATCTTAAGCGACATCGATGCAGGCGTTACCGGAAGCAATATTCCATTCACGTAAAACTGATACATCAGTGTACTCCTTCCGCAGCCGCCGTCATGGCTTCTGTCACGCCATATGACAACTGTCTTACTATTCCGTCAATATCCATTCCGGATGACACGGTATTATTATTAGTCATGTCAACCTTAATCTCCGCTGTTGTAAACCTGTTAACAGCCTCAGTCTCCGCAATATCCCTAAGATACTTAAGGTTTTCGTTGCTGATATCAACACTCTTTGATATCTTTGATGTATCCTCAGCAATATCTCCTATATTGTCACCAATGCCGCTGTCTCCTGACATCGCGTAGCCTGTCTCTTCTGCGGCTGTCCCGCTGAACATGCCGGAAACTTTATCTGTAAGTCCGTCTCCCCATGAAGTCCCTGCTTTAAATGCGTCTGACGCCCATCCGTCCTGAAATGTATCAAATACAGACATCCCCTCACTAAACGCATCGCCGACAGACTTATACTCCTGCTTATTGCCTGCTGCCTGTGCTGCTTTTGAAGCGTAGTCATCTGCTGCTGATGATATGTTGGAATAGTCAAAGCTTACAAACGGCAGTTTATTCAATGCCGCACATATGCTCTCAATAACAGAAAGAGCTGTACTGAGCAGGTTATAGAACCAGGACTGCACATTGCAGATTGTATTATAGAATGCCGTCCCCATGTTAGATGCAAGCGCTGCAATAGCATTGCCAATTCCAAGTGCAATGTCTGCAACAGAGAGACCTAGATTTTTGAAGAACTGAATAACCACATTAATTCCTCCGGTTATGACACCGAATCCGCTATTGGCAACACCTGTCATTTTTGCTATTGCACTGCATACTGCATAGATTACTGCAATAAGTGCGATAATCAATACAATAATCCACACAATCGGACATGCATACAGTGCTCCATTATATCCCATCTGTGCCGCTGTAGCCTCCATGGTTGAATGTGTCATAAGCGCTGTTATTCCGATTTTTGCTGACATAGCAACCGAGTGGAGTATGCTTGACGCTGTGGATGCTGCCTCAATACCTTTGACAATTCCCAGATACGCTGCATACACAGCAAATGCACCTGCAACGCCATACACAATTGGCCCTATAATACTCCAGTTATCTGCCACAAAGCCTCCGGCCGCTCCAACTATATTCATAACAGTCAGTGCAGCAACTGCCACTGTCGCAAGTGACCCCAGCACAGAGTTTGCCGCACTTGTGAAGCGCTCATTGCCCGCCAGCTCATTCACCTTATTGAGCACTGGCTTGAAATTCTGAAGTGCTGAATTCTTCATACGCTGTGTTACCTGCCCCCATGTCATCGGCATCTGGTCAAATTTTGCATTAATATCTTCCGATGCTGAGAAGATTGCCGCTTTAACTGTATCAGCCGACAGCTTGCCGTCTGATGCCATCTGCCTTATGCTTCCGATTGGCACATCCATGTAATCAGCGATTGTCTGGATCAGGTTAGGAGCCTGTTCAAATATACTGTTCAGCTCGTCACCCCGCAGGACACCTGAGCCAAGTGCCTGTGACAACTGCAGCATTGCGTTTGATGCCTCAGTTGTTGAGGCTCCGGCTATTGTCATCTGTTTCTGTACAAGGTTTGCAAAGTCAACAACCTCTGCCGAACTGCTGAATGCATCCTTTGCATTGTTGCCAAACTTGGCAACAACTGCTGCCATGTCACCAAATGAGCCTCTTGCATTCTGAGCTGACGCATATACGAGATTCACAAGGTCATCAGTGCTCTCTAATGCACCTCCTGTCTCACGGAAGCCCTCGTTCATCATGCCAAGTCTTGCCGTAGTCTGCGTAAGGTCATCTGAGGTCTTTGCAATTCCCTGCAAGGCATTGAAGCCTGCATACGATGCTATGAGCGTCTTTATCCCGCCCATTATCCGGCTGAGGTTCTGTGCTTCGCCCGAAGACTGCTTTGTATTATCCTTAAGCTTTTCCATCTGTTCTCCGGCCTGCTCAATTTTCTGCTCAAGTTCCTCAATCCTGGTTTCATAGTTGTATATCTGTTCTGCTGCCGTCTGTACCGTTGCTCCCGTAAGAGCCGTATTGCTTACAGCATCTGCCGCCTGAAATGCTGATGTGGTCTTATTAAGCTGCAGTATTACCCTGTTCAGCTTCTGTGACACTCTGTCCTGTATGTCTATTGATGTTTTTATCGCCATCAGTGCATCCTGCCTTTCTGAGACTTAAGTTCAGCCTCTTTCTTTTTCTCCGCATCAATCCTTATATCAATAGCAGCTATTATGAATGCCCTTTCCTCGTCATCCATTTCAACAAACTGTGACGGCAGAATGTGAAGCTTATGCAATGCATAGTATGCATAGTTAGCTTCACCATCGCCGCCTTCAATCAGTTTTTTGCTTCTGCGATCTTATCATCCATGCTCTCAAACCCTGAGAATTCCTGAACAAACTCAACAAAGTTGTTGTACTCCTCCGGATTGTCAACCATTGCCGCAACAAGATCTTCTGCGGTCTTCACTCCATACGAATCCTGAAGTTCTGCATTGTGCATGTCCGGAAATACAGTTGCAGCTACAAGCAGTTTTCGGCAAAGCATAGTTGAATCAATCTTACGTCTCCACTGTCCCTGCCTGCCTGCCACAGGAACGTCCTTAGAACATTCCTCTCTTATTGCATCCGTCTCCCTTGTTGTGAGTGCCTTAATCTCCCATTCGAGCGGCTTACCATTATCGTCACACAGTGACTTTGTTGCTGCATAATATCCGTTCTTCTTTTCCTTCTTGTTCTTCTTAAGAAACAGGCTTAAATTTCCCATGTCAATCTCCTTTACATCATATAATCCGGTTCTGTATACTTTTCAGCGCTTTCATAGTCCATCGCATATGCGGTTATCTCCTGCTCAATAAACTCGCCGCCTGCATCAAACATATTAAGCAGCACATCTCCATCAAGCACGCAGTCCTTGTACACTTTTGTATCGCGGCCAACTGTTGACGCTTTATCTTCTGATGTTACCTGCACCTCAAAAGTAGGAAGTACACCGGTAAGCTTATACTCCTCAACAATGTCATCGAAAAGACTTGAGCACTTATATACCGTGCATGTAAGCTTTACTTCAAGACCATTCGGTTTTTTCCCCGTTATCATACATCCGAGTCTCTTAACGTCTGCCGTGCTGATATTGGCCGTGGCTTCAAACTTTGTTGCATTAAGCATCGTGAATCTTCTGCCGTCTTTTGTGAGATAGAATTCCGCAAGCTTGGCGGACTGTGCATCCGCCGTGTTAAAATATGTCTTCATATGCCCTCCTTAAGCGATTACTGTCTTCATGTAGAGCTTATCCATTGTATTAATGACAACCACTGCACTGTTGACAACTACAGACTTCTTGGCTGTTCCCTGCTCTACCGTTATATCTGATGAATCAAAGCTCTCAAGTGCCTTCATGTCAACCATCTGCTGGCAGATGCTGACAATGTCGCTCCACAGCGATGTACGTCCTGATGCGTTATTTGGCACCTTGCCGATATACTTTGTGCAGAATATGCCGGCGATTGAATCTGCAAGTGTGTCTATAACCCTCACAGTCTGATTGTCCGAGAATACCTCCCCCATATCATCCGTATATGTTACAAGGCTGTTAATATCCTCAAGGACCCTTACGCTGCTGCCGACTTTATGGAGTACATATTCCCCGGATTTAATTGCGGCTTCAAGCTGCTTCTGTGTGTAATCAGTCTTTACCGGCATCTCTCCGTCATACACCATATTTGTCGCCGATTCATTACCCGCGAGCCCTGCCGTAACTCCAAGAACCCAGTAGACGTTGTCTGCACTGTTTTTGACATTCACACATGCTATGCTGTCACCGGCATATCCATGCATAACCGCCTGAAGTCTTATGCCTACTTCATCACGCATCCTCTTTGCGAATGCAGCATACAGTGCCTTGATACTTTCATCAGTTCCTGCATATCCTATTGTGTTGACATCCGGATAAGATTCTATCTTATCAAGGAACGCCTGATGTGCTGATGTATCTGCTGCAGCATTGGTTCCGCCTGTCATTGACACGCCTGCTTCTTTTGTAAGTGATGCATCCTTCTTAAATGACACATAATCATTATCCTTAAGTTCTGCCGGACTTGTTACTGTCTGTCTGTCAACAAGTGTTGTTCCCATGTATGTGCTGACATCATATGCACTTGTATTATCCACATTAGACGCTATCACCGTCTTAATGCTGTTACCGGCAACGCCCGTATACTTTGCTGTTGCGTATGTATTCGATGCCTTTTCACCGCCGCTGGTGAGTTTATAGACATGTACAAGCTTTGCGTGCTTAAGAATGTCCCTTATGCCTTTCAGCTTCTCCGAATCATACGAATATCCTAGCATTGCCATACTGTTCTTCTGGATGTCTGCTGCTGTTAAGTCAAATATTACATTATCCTCTCCCCAGTCAAGCTCAAGCGCTATAGCTGCAACGCCTCTTTCTCCCGCAACATTTCTTGCTCCCTTTGTTGAGATAAACTGGAAATATGCTCCGGGGAGCACCTTATTCTGTGAACTGAATGTTCCGCCACCTAATGCCATTTACTTTCCACCTTTCCTGTATGCTCTGTTTATGAGGCTGTCTACCTCTGTTACCGTATACTCTCTGTCCTCAAGATTACCGGCAAGGTAATCCCTGTAATCTGCATATCTGTCAGATTCTACAAGCTGAGCCTTGCTGTAAGTCACAGGCTCTTCTGTCTTTTTTACCGCTGTCATGTTACTCCTTTCTTACCGACATATTCATGCCAAGGCTGTCGATTTTCTCTTCATTTTTCTTCACCGCTACGTGTATGCTGTAAGATATTGTGTACTGCAGCACGCCGTCAACAATCTGAGCACTGCCTCCTGATGAATGCACAAGAAGCTTGTCAACATCCACAGAAGCTATAATGTCTGCAAGTATGTCAGATACATCCATGCATTCAGCCTCAGGTTCCATATCATCAGCAGGATAATACTGTATAAGATACTGGTACGTCCTTGTCTGCCGTCCTCTGCCGTCCGTATACACAGGATTAATGCATCGTACAGAAAAACAGGGGCTTTTATACCCCTGTCTCACCTGCTCTGTATATATCCTGCAGTCTGCATATTCCGCCCTTACTGCTTTTACAATTGCATCCGTAATCTTTCTATGCATCCTCTTCAAGCTCCTTCTTAACCCATTCGTCAAGCCTCTTCTGTAACAGCTTAGGCTTGATTGCCTCAACTTCCGCTACAGATATAGTCATCATGAATCTGCCCGGCACCCATGCTTTTTTCAGCTTTTTCCCAAGTGCAGGCACATACTTTCCCGGTTTCTGCCGGTGTCCGTACTCAACATATTCTGCATATGACACAGGATTGATGATCTCTATCCGGTATACATCTCCCATCCTTATCACTGTAGCACCGGCAAGATAGTTCTGAATATCTGCCGCACTGACACCTCCTTTTGAGCTCTCAGCCTCTGATTCAGACTGCGATATCCACCCTCTCCTGAGTGTACCGCCGCGGTATCCTGACCAGTATTTCTGATAGATTTCACCATCCTTGGTAAGCATTACCCTTGTCTTTCCTGATGCGCCAGTCACCTTCTCTGTCCTGTCGCCAAGATTTGGAGGTCTTCCAACCGGTGTCCTCTTTACCACCTTGGCAAGGAGCCTTGCGGCAAGTTCTTTGACACATGCGGTTATGAATGCATCAACATCAGCCTTTGACACCTTCTGGACGAACTGCTCAAACTCCTTATACTTAACCGCCATCATGCATACCTCTTATACAGTTCAAGCGTTATCTCCTGATGTGATGAATATACAGCCGGTGTTCCCGACTGTCTGTATGACGTTGTAATGCCATTCTGTGTAACATCTATCCTTGAACCTTCCGGTACTGCTATCTCCGGAGCGATAAAAAGCTTCACCGCCTGTGAAGTTGTTGCCATTGCGTCTCCTTCAGATGTCGCTGACACCGATGAAAATGACAGTCTGCATGGTTCATCTGCAATTACTGCATTCTCTCTGAACCCAGTCGCACCATTCTCCTTTTCATATTCCTCACGGACAGTTATGGTGCATCTGCCGTCATACAGCTTTTCAAAGGCTTTACGCGCCTTTACCATCGCAATCTTCGATAACATGCATATTTATCCTTTCCACGGTTCATCATAATACTTACGGCCGCTGTGAACTTATCAGCATCTGACGCATCCTTGTCAAATGATACTGCTGTGTCTCCCTCCTTGACGGACGTTACTATACCTGACAGGTCAAGCGTCTCTATGTCAAGTCTGCCAGAGCTGTACATATCATTGAGTATCCTTCCTGCCATCTGGTCAACTGCTGCCATGAACAGACCGTTCGGTATTGCTCTCTGGTTACATGCGCTGCATATATCTTCATCTGCTGCAAGTATTCCAAAAGCTATTGCAAACGCATCATTTACATCAGCCTTATATCCTGCTGATTCAAGTCTTGACAACACATACCCCGGGAAGCCGTCTTCAACAAGACAGGCTTTCCGGGATACTGTGGCAGATATTTTTTTAAGAAGTTCCTCCCTTGCCTCTGCCATATTGATCTCCTATCCGAGCTTGTGTCTGATTGCTACAATCCTGAGCTGCTTAGGCTCATATACCGGTTTCCAGTTCTCCGCATTGGCAAGCTCGCTTCTAAGCGGTGTCTCTGCATGTGTACGGACCTTATCCTGCCATGCAATTCCTCGCGGATGGAGGATGAATGCACGGCGGTTAATCAGGTAATCAACACCTGCACCTGTCTGCTTGTCACGGTCAACCTCTGTCAGCACAAGACCTGTCGGACTTCCGTTGCCAAGCGCAAATGCTCCCTGTCCGAACAGGAATGTAGTATATGTGTCTGCGGCTACAGGACATCCATCATCAACTATGACTCTTCTGCCCTGATAAGTATCAAATTCTACATCTGTTGAATCCCTCTCCGTCTCAATGAGGTTCTTTTTCTTAAGATATGCCTTTGTTGCAGAATGCATTGCAACAGATGTAAGTGTCTGCTGTGCATCTCCGAGAAGCTGTAATGCATCAATAAATGCTGATGCGCTTATATTCTTAGCTGCAGCAGCGCTCATCTTGGTAAGGTCAAGTATATGGTCTTCCATCGGTGTTACCGTCTTCTCTGTTTCTGTGTATGAACCGAACACTCCGTTCAGGATGGCTATAAGCTCCTTCTGCATATCTCTTGACCAATAGTCGGCAACCAGGTCTCCAATAGCTGCCATCGGGTCTGCCCCGGACATTACCGCTGCAAGGCTTGATGCCCCCCACATCTTCTGTCTGAGTATTGATGTTGATACATCTTTATTGGATCCTATCTTGTCAGGTGTCATCTTTGTATCTTCAAGAATAGCCTCCGATTCTCCTGTAAGGTCCTCAAAGAACGGCATATTATGTGTCCTTGCCGCTTCGCTGGCAAGCTTGTCGAACTCCTGGTTATTTGTGATGATTCCACTCTTCACAAGGTCTGAGCGTTCCATTGTACGGTTAATTACATATGGAGTAAAAAGCTCAGGTGTAATAATGTCTGCAATTTTTGTTTCTGCCATTTGTTATCTCCTCTTCTTTAAATTGTTATGCCGGCATCTGCTGCCATCTGTCTTGCTGCTTCGGGATTCTCCCTGAGGAGCTGTCCCTGCTTTGTAAGGTTAAATGTTTCTTTTGCAAACGGATTGGCATTTATTCCGCTGCCGCCGTCCTTTGGATTATATGGCGGCTTGTCTGCCTTAAAGATGTGGGCCATGCTCTTATCCTCACGGTAAGGCTTAAGCGCATCTTCCACACCGACAGGCTTGTTATCCTTGTCGAATGTGAACTTCTCCAGTCCTCCTGCCTTGTAAATCAGATAATCCGGATCAAGTACACCCTGCTTTGCAAGAGAATCCCTCAGCGCATAGTTCTTTGCCGTATTCTCTGCATTTTTCTTAAGGTTCGCAATCTCTGTCTCATAATTGACAATCTTGGCCTGAAGTTCCTTATTGTCACCATTGGACTTCTTCAGCTCTGTGATTGTTTCATTGGCTGTCTTAAGCTCTTCTGCTTTTGCATTAAAGTCTGCCTTTGGTACTGCATGCTTTGGGAACTCCTGCTGTGCTGCATTCATGACTGCATCCACATCAAGCTTTCCATCCTTGATTTCAGCCTTTTCCAGAATCTCCTTTAACCATTCCATTCCTGTTTCCTCCATAGATTTTTATTCCCGCTCTCCGGGTATTGGGATTCTCTGTTTATTCTCCAGATGAGTATTACCGTTCTTTAATGCCTGCGGAAAAAGGCATATAAAAAGAGCAGACGTACAAGCGCCTGCCCTTAATATCCATCTGCTCAGAACATATCGTCCTCTGTATCATTATCTGTCTGCCGTCTGCTTACCGGAGCTTCTTTGTCCCGTATATCCTCCGCCAGTGAGGCTATGTGCCTGCTTAGCGTTACAAATGTCTCAGCATCCCTTATATCACATTTTGCCTGAAACGCCTTACAGACCTCTATCTGCTGCCTTATTACAGCTTTATATTCGTCATTGCTGTTTTTTGCTGTCATTATTCCTCCTGTTGCACCGGTGCAAAAATACCACCAGTCATCGTGACTGGTGGTATCGTTTACATTGTAATCATTTTCCGGATTAGTTCCAAATCGGTTACCTCAAGGGTTACAGTTCCTGTCACAGGATCCATGTCTTCAAACCTAAGCCCTGAAAAAATAAGCCTCTCGCAGGATTGTTCACCCTGTACATCTCCGACTGCTTCATATACTTTTCCGGAATTAAATGCATCATCCGTCTGATATTCAATATCCTTACATAAAATGAATGATGCATATATCTTCTTTTCACCCCTGCACATCCTGCCAAGTACAGGCATCGTGCTCTGATGTTCTGTAATCTCGATTTTTCCGTTAAACTGTGCAAGCGGAATACGTCTTCCCGCTGTGATCACGTTTAATGACGCATTCCCAATATCCAAGGTTTTTATAAGTGTTATCATGCTTTTACCTCTGCTTTTTCGTCAAAATACGGACATTTTGCATTTTTCCCATTCCATATCTGGGCTGGGATACCATCCCGTTTTGGATATGCTTTGCAAGAATTGGGAATTCCCGGTAAATTAAAGTTATTACATTTTAAGCACGTACAAAAAATATTTAATTTGTATTTATCTATCTCATATCCACCCAAACCATCTACCGCCTTTCAAACTTTGGTTTCACACCATACTTTTTGTATAGTTCCTCCCAAATTGCATCACCAAGTCTTATAATAACATCACGTTCATTTGACCCATTAAAATATTTCCTGACAATTTTAGGATTCAACTCTTCCAATATCTTGTTATATTCATAGCTGAACGTTTCAAAGTTCGGAAGTTTCTCTATCTGTTCATTATATTCTAACACATATGTGCCATTTTTCCCACACGTTCTAAAGCTTTTTGCTTTGTAATCCACTAATAGATACAGATCCTCTGGAGAAGGCGGCGTACTTAACGGATGATTATGTGTAACATCTTTTCCTTTCATTAGTTTCAACTGATACTTTGTAAATTTTACTGTATCTTCATTACCTATCTGACAGCTAATTGCTTTTCCGTTGTCAAATATCACTGCTGTTTCATAATCATTCCGACTGATTTCCTGCTCAACTGTTTTTAAATCTTTTCTAGTAAAATCATAGTATCTAGGGTTACTCTTATTATTATTTGTGATAAGTCCTAGTCTGTCTCTCGCTTCCTTATCCCCATCAACAAACGTCTTCTTCCACTCTGCGTATTTAGTACTCTCAGGCACGTAATATGTCTTGCCTTCCTCGTCTCTGCCGGCTCTTTTTCCGGCAGTAGTGAACTCATCATTGAAGTACGGTACAGTTGTGCAGCGGCAGTTCGGATGATATGGCGGGGCTGTAATGCCAGGCTTGAACTCACTCATTGGTCTGTGCTCACCGTCATGGCTTCCGCATGTTGTACATGTAAGACCATCCAGCGTTGCAACTACCTCGAACTCACCGACACCAAGCTCCTTGAATGCATCCTGCTGTGCAATGCTTGTGAAGAAGGCCTGCTCTGTCATTACAAGAGTTGCCGCATTATTCTTTGAAGTATGAAGAGCCTTGCTGATTCTTCGTATTGATTCACCCGGAGCATCTCCCGTAAGTGCCATTCGCGTAAGCTCATTATCCAGCTCATTCACAAGTTTTGTCTTGTTTTTCCATATCTTATCCGAAAAATTGCTTCCATCTGCGCACCACGGCTTTTTGAGTATTGCATCAAGATATCTGTCATTAACCTTCGCAAGGTCAAACCCTATTCCCGTGCCGCGCTGGAATTCATAGCAGCCCTTGTAATATGTTGACTTATACACATCACGGAGCATTTTATCAACATCATCTGTCATTCCTCCCATTGCTTTCTCGATTGAGTTGGTTGTGCTGAGCTTTAAAGCCTCAAGGCGGTTTACATGGTGTCTTGCAGATGCATTTTCAAGCTCCTTCATCCAGCGTCCGTCCACGTCATTCTGCTCACCGGCTTTTATATAATCCTCCACGCTCCAGCGGAACTCGTCAAGCTCATCTGAATTGAGAAGCCGGCGGGCCTCTGTGTAATCTATCTTATTATTGACAGCAAAACGCTGATACCATGCGTTGATTTCTTTGTCTATCTCTGCCTGTGCCCTGCCGTATTTCTTGTCAAGGGCAGAATAATAGGCGACTGACTTATCGTGAGCCGCCTGTTCTATCTGGTCATATCTCTTCTGCCAATATGTCATGTTTCACCTCTGCTGCCTGTCATTCAGCTTCCGCTTCATCCTCTTCATCCTTTTTTTCCTGTTCTGTATCTTTTACCACAAATGCATTGCCATATGTGCCTTTCTCTTCTGCCTCTTCCTTAAGCTGCTCAAGCTCTGCCTCAACGTCATCTACAAGCGGATGGTTTTTAAGGATTGTCTTATTCGATACAATGCCTACGCTGTTCTTGCATATATTTGCCTGCTCCGTATCGTTCTTGATTCCTGTTCTTGTCCACGTCTGAAGTATCCTGCCACATTTCATGTTGTAGAATCTGCATATTGCTCTTATAAGCTTTGCAAAGCCAACACGGAATTGTGGTTCCATGAGACCTACCTTCATCTCAAGGAGCGCATACATGAACTTAAGTGCCTCTCCGGACTGATTGCCAAATGTCTCCGGACGTGGGTCAAGACCTTTGCCCTGCTCGAATATTGCCTTACGTGTTGCATCAAGAATGCTGTTACGTGCCTCAATCGGTATCTCTATTGACAGTGTCTTTACATCTGCGTTAGCAACATCATCATCCAGCTTTATTGTCTTGTATTTCTTGATATTCTGCAGAAATCCATTAAGGCTCTCGTTACCATATCCTGTGAGTATGAATATCAGTTCCTGCACATCGTCAAGGTCGTTGATGAACCCTGAAAACACCTTGTCATAGACATCAATAAGAGGCTTTATGTTCTTAAGGTCGTCTGTATCAATGTTATTATTGAAAAATGGAATGAACGGGACCTCTCCACGTCCATGTTCATACTCTGACACTGCCTCTCCTGTCATAGGATCCGTAAACATATTGTAGTACTCAAGCAGTGGAAGCTCTGTTGAATCCGCTGCTGCCACACGTCTCCTGAATGCCTGGCACTTTGTGTCATTCCAGTACTCATATACGTTGTATGCATCACCCGTGTCGGCATCCATCTCCGGGTAACACCTCATCACTCCTATAAGCTTTTTCTTGAGACTCTTGTCGAATATAGGCTGTATCTGCCTTGAATCAACTACAGCCCATTCAAACCCACCGGCTTCATTTTCCCCCCAATAGTGTACCCATGCTACTGACATATTGGCTGCATTCACACACAGCTCCATGCAGTTAAGCTGGTACTCATCTCCAAGCGCTTCCGTTATCTTTTCATTGACCGCCTTATCTCCTGTGTCAAACAGTGGCGGTGCAGTGAACGCATATGCCGTTTTCTGATCCACAAGCAGTCCGTGAAAGTTCCGCGGTATCCTGTTGTCAGCACTGCGCATTGGATTGCCTTCCTCATCTTTCTGAGGCTTCTGCGTCATTATGCACACATTCTCATTGCGGTAATATTTCTCAGCGATTGTGGCACGTCTTACGAAGTCGCCATGTGCCGCGCTGTATTTTTTTATGAGTTTTTCTATAATTTCAATTTCCATCTTTACCTCACTATTTCAGGAAAGTAATTCCCACACGCCTGTGAATTATCGTGTAACAGAAGTATCTTAAAGCGTCCATGCAGTGGTCAAACTGCTTTACCGGCTTGTCTTCTCCCCGGTCTGCTGCCTTGCTGTCCCACATATATGTTGCGAACTCTTTAATCGTATTTACACATGTATCAAGAATCACTATCTTATCTTCATTCAGCAGCATGCCGGTGTATCTGATTCCATCAAGCACATCATTTCTTGCTTTCTTTACGTTATAGCCGCGTTTCTTGAGCAGTGCTATGAATGACGCTGCTGCCGGATCTACGATTATCTTTTCTGGCTTTATGCCTTCAAGCCATTCGTCAAGGTCCTTTACATATTCATCATCGGTCTTCTGGCTCTGCTCATCACGTCCAGAATAGTAGTATTCCTTTTTGCATACCCACTGCCCTGCAGCATTCTTCTGCCAAAGCAGGAACACTGTCGCATTCTGTGTACCATAATCACATGACACATATTGTGGTCCTACAAATGACATATCGGTGCCATACTTTATGACATGCCGTACTTTATCAAACATGTCATATATCACGCCGTCAGCAACCGCCCACAGACCTTCAATGTACCGCTTGTAGAACACGCCGGTATACATTGCTCTGTATCTTGCTTTAATCGCTTCCGACAGACTCAGGTTATCATCCATCGTGAATCTCAGATACAGCAGGTTCTTTTCTTCCGCTTTATCTATCCAGCCGCGCTTGAACCAGTGATATGGTCCGTCAGGGTTACAGTTGAACCAGAACTTGGAACCTTCAACGGAGCATCGTCCTGTTGCCTGATTGACAAACGATTCCGGCATAAGTGCAACTTCATCAAAAAAGCAGCCTGCAAGTGTGATACCCTGTATCAGATCCTGCGACCGCTCATCTTTTCCGCCAAATATATAAAAATTGTTCTGAACATTTCCCTTTGTTACAACCACAAGGTTATCTGCCCTGTAGTCGCGCACCTTGTACCCACGGCTTTTTAACATGAGCTTAAGAACCATTAGCACGTTACGCCTGAAGGCTCCTATGGTCTTGCCGCACATGCCGAAGTTCTGGCCGTTAAATGATGACATTGCCCATATGACGTATGACAGGCACATTGAGACAGTCTTTCCGGATCGGATTGCACCATCGGCTATGATTCCATCAGCTGCTTTGACAGGTGATGTATTGCACCACCACGTTAATACCTTGAGCTGCTTTCTGCTGAATGGTCTGAATCTGAATATGGCATTTTTAACCGCTTTCATCGTTCCACACCTCCGATGCAGCATTCAAAGCGTCAATGAATCCATCATCTCCTGTATCCGTGCTATCATCGCCAATTCTGGTCCTAAGAAGTTCAATCTCGGCTTTTTGCTTCTCCGTTGCAAGGTCCATGTGATCTGCAAGCCAGTTAAGTGCCTTGAGCCTGTCTGCCAGCTTCACTGCAGGCTTGTTACCCATTGTTACCTCGCTTACGATTGTCCCGTCAACATCATTGCTGTCTTTAAAATGCAGCACATTGGTTTTACGTGTAATCACATTGCCTTTTTCATCCTTAAGCAGGCCAAATGCTGTTATTACCGGGACATCCTCTTCACGCCATTCGAGATAATCATTCATGTCTGCAAATGCAATATCAATGTATTTTTGGAATATATCATCAGCAGTCAGGAGTTCCCTGTTCATTCTGTCGGATTTGAGGTTCATAATCTCCTCTTTTACTCTTACATTTGTCAACATCCTGTAGCCAGCCGACTTTGCTGTTGCATATGACACTCCATAAGCTTTCTGATATGCTTTTGCAGCGTTAAAACACCGCACGTAATAAATGCAAAAAAGCCGTTGCTTATCGGTAAGTCCGGCGTTACTCACTACCTGCTCAACCTCTTCTGCCACAGCTTTATTTTTATCATTTATTTTATTATGCGAACGTTCGCTTTTTTTACCCGAACGCTCGCTTTTTAAATCCGAACGCTCGCCATCCCATTTGTATGTACTTTTCCATCTGCGTACCGTCCCCGGCGGCACGCCAAGTGCCTGTGCTATTTCTACAAGCTTTTTTCCGGCTTCGTACATCTTTTTTGCTTCCTCAGCTTTGCTGTTCTGCTTAGGCATTGTGCTCTGCTGCCGGATGCAGTATCATTATTCTGTTCATTTCTACCACATCCTTTCATGCAATGCAAAAGGCACCAGCTTTTGCCAGTGCCTTCCGGGGGATATCTTTATTTGGTGGTTTCATCTTATGGACTAATTCCATTTTACATATTAACACATTTAAAACGGACAAAACGGACAACTTTGGGATTTTTTTATTTTTCCCGTATATCCGATGTATCAAGTATTATCTTCTGCTGCCCTCCTACTTCAAATGCAAGTGTACAGTCCAAAAAATCTGATATCTTTATTAGATCCTCTGCTGAAAAGCTTCCCCTGTTAAGCTTGTTCTGCATTGACTGTGGGGATATTCCGAGATACTTTGCAAGTTCTATGTTCTTCTTTCCTCTGATTGACAACAGGGCTTTTACCTTATCAGTTACCAACTTTATGCACCTACTTTCTCCCTGCCATACTCATAAAGCGTATCACTCGGCAGGTCAATGTAATCATTCCAGTATATACATGTTCTGCTCTCGTCAAGCTGTACATTCCTGAATAAGCCGGGAATATCTCTCAGTGCTCCATATCCCGGAAGCGTATCTATATCCTCATTCATGTCATAAACAACCTCACGTCCATCATCAAAAGCAATCTGTAACTGATAATTGTCCATAGGCTCTATACTCTTAATTCTAATCATTGAATGCACCTTCTTTCCGGATTGTCAGAAGCTCTCTCTTAAAGTGGAGGGAGCTTTCTGATTATTTGGTTTTCCCACATGTCCTGTAATTCATCCTGATGAAGATTCAGCCACTCTTTGACAAGTTCCTGCGCCTTCCTCGGAAGGTCTCCGTCTATCATCTCCATTGTCTTGAGGTTGAATACTCCAAGGTATTCTCCATACAGCGCATGTATGTGGCTTGGTTCGTGTTCTTTGGGCTTGAAGAACATCTTAATAACTATCCCATAAAATCTGCTTATCTCCGGCATATGTCTGACCTCCGTTTTTATCTGTATATATAATAACATACTCAAAAACGTGTGTCAATGATAGCATACTTAAAAAGGTGTATTTTATAACTAAAATTATGAACAAGCATTATTAAGGAAGCGGTCAACCATCTTCCTGCATCCGTCCGCAGTATTCTTTCCGCCCATCCTGTGCGCTATCTGAACCCAGCTCATATCCTCGATATACCTGTATGATATCATCTGCCGGAGTCTGCTGTCATCAAGCTCACTTAAGAAATGTTCGACCTGCGTCTCAAGCTCTGCAAGCTTCTCATCCCTGTCGATTAACTGCTGCCGGCGAACCCTCAAGAGTGTCTTCTGCCTGCTATAACTTTCATACGGGAAGCCCTCTATCGTGTAATGGTGCATGTTGCCCTCACCGCCCCTGACTGTGTCCTTGACGCTGTATCCGCTCTCCTCCATATGGTCTATCTGCCTTTCCAGCGTGGCTACCTTAGCTGCTATGTACTCACGCTCTTTCTTGACTGCGGTGTACTGGTCTAAAGCCTCTTTTAAACTCATTGTCCCTCCTAGTCTGCTACAGGCTTAACAAGATGGTTCTCCTCGACAAATGCCCTGAGCTGCTTCTTGGATACGCCAAGCTCTCCGGCTGTCTGTGTAAGGTTAAACGGTCCATCTGTGTACAGCGCACGTATCTGCGGGATGTCTGCTTCCTTGAGCTGTCTGTCACTGCGCTCATAAAGCTTTGTATTAATCTTATTGGCTTTGCAGAAGTTATCTACTGTCTTGGTTGTCTTGTAGCCGTATCTGTCAGCTATGTCCTGAATGCTGTATCCGTCTTTCAGAAGCTGGAGGACCGTGTCTTTATCCATCTTGCTCTTACGCTCCGGCGGCTGGTTATTTTTTTTAACGGTCGGTACTGCTGCCGTGTCAGCTCCCGGCTCTTCTGCATCTTCCGCTGCATCAGCTTCATGTGTGTCTTCCGGCTGTGTATATTCTGCTGCCGCCGGCTTCTTTCCTGCGTTCTGTACCGCTTCAAGTGCCGCTGCCGCCAGATCAATGTTCCCTTTTATCATATTTCGCACACTGTAAAGCAAATCTGCACGCTGTTCTATGCTCAGCGCTGATGATGTATCCACAAGCTCCCCGTCTTCAAGAAGCAGGGACACCTCTGCCTTGTCCATAACCTTTAACACGGCATTGCAGCTGTCTATCCTGCCTATCTGCTCATAGATTCCATTTACTACCTGCTTTGCTCCGTCAATCACTTCATTAATTTCTCTCATTGCTTTCCTCCTCTGATTTCTCAATTATCTGATAAGACCTGATACACTCGTTAAGTCCTACATTCCTGTTAAGCTTTTCCTGCGCCATGTTAAATGCATCCTCATCTACCCTGTACACGTCTACAAGCCTGTTAAATTCCTTCAGATAATCCAGCACTACGCTTGGCGGCATGTGCATGTAATCCGCCATTGCGGTTGCGCTGGCTGTGGCGACAAGCATAAGCTCCTTGCTGCACATTGCCCTTGCTACTGCCGTAAGCTCCGATGCGTCAACGCCTCTTACGCTGTTATGTATGCCGCGGTACCTGACTTCCCGCTCAAGGGCTTCGATGCCGCCCTTGCGGGCTATGCGCAGGGCATATTCTATGCCGGCGTTGTAGTCTGATATTTTTTTATTCATCTGCTGCCTCCTCATCCTCGTATAACCAGTCATTGAATTTGTCATAACATGATTTGCAAAGTACAATCACGTCATTTGGTTTTTTAATGTTCTCATACTCATCTTTAAAATAGCTATCAATTATTTTATTACACTTTTCACAGGCAATCTTCATAAGCTACTCCTTCCGCATAAACCTCTGCATTATATGATTCTTAATTGCTGATTCTTCCACATCTGACCGGATGTGTTCTCCATTCAAAGAGGCGCCGAGCTCTACTATCTCAATTGCTCTTTCCAATCCTGCGAAATGGTAATCTGTATCCTCATCAAAGCCATGTTCCCGAGCATATTCCAAATAGTCAGCGTGTGAATACTCTGCTTCTTTCTTCAATCTTTCAACAACCTTATCAATGTCATAGGCAGTTTGCTGCTCCTCAACCGCTTCTATGCACTCCTGTATTACATCACGTATATCTGCATTATCTTCATCGCTGTAGGATGTTTCCTGTCTTGCGTAATCATTCAGGTACGCTATAAGGTCATCTGCGTCTATTAGTCTCATTCTTCTCCTATTCTGCTTCTGATTGAAGCCATTCTTCCCACTCACTATGTTCTTCTTCACTCGGAAATTCATGCTCCATCCACTGATAATCTGATTTTACTTTGCAAAGAAACTGCGCCAGCTCTTCATCCGACATATTCCTTATCCTGTCAGCATTGTTTTGTCTCTTTTTTACGTTTGATGTTCCAACCAAATAGTCAACGCTTGCACCCAGTACCTGTGCTATGCTAACTATTGTCGTGACTGTAGGTACTCGCTCACCTTTGATGTACCTAGACATAGATACTTCGTTAACACCGACCTTACTAGCCAGCTCTCGCTGGGTGAAGCCTTTTTCTTTTCTCATTTCTTCTAATCGTGATATAAAAATATCTGTTGTTTTGTTCATCTCAATGCTCTCCATACACTATCAGATTCATCTACTCTCCAGTCTTTCGGAGCTACTTCTGTTGCTCTACAGTTACCTACATCGTCACCTAATGGACAAGTTTCACATTGGATGTTGTCGCCGCACACTGTCTTGATTATTCTCAACGCTGTCAATATGCTTTTTGCTTCTACTACTACTCCGTCAACTTCTTTCTTTGCCATTTTCTTTACCTCTCCTTTCGTATTTCACTGCTTTGCTGTAAAACGTCTTAGAACACATATTGCAAGCCTTTGCAGCTTCTTCTATTGCAATTTTCCCTGTTCTCCAATCCTCTCGCATCTGATAAAAGTTATCTGGAATTGGTAATGGCGGTCTGCCAAATCTCACGCCTCTTGCTTTTGCAGCGGTAATTCCTTCTGCTTGCCTTTGTTTTATATTTGTGCGCTCATTTTCTGCTACGAAAGAAAGCACCTGTAATACTATGTCACTTAAAAATGTACCCATGAGGTCTTTTCCACGTCTCGTATCAAGTAATGGCATGTCAAGCACTACAATATCCGCTTCGCGGAAACGTGTAATTCTGCGCCATTCCTGAATTATCTCATCATAGTTTCTTCCCATCCGGTCGATACTTTTTATATACAGTACATCCCCTTTTTTCAGCTTTCGGTATAAGGTTTTATATTTTGGTCTGTTAAAATCTTTACCAGATTGCTTGTCTATAAAGATGTTACAATCTTCTATTCCTTGCTTGCAGAGAGCGTCAAGCTGTCTGGCTTCATTCTGTTCTTTTGAAGAAACTCTTACATAGCCGTATTCCATGCTATCCCTCACTTTCTGACTTCTTACATGGCGGCTCCTGATATGGTGCCGCCTACATTAATTTCAGGCTGCACCGCCAAGAAATTTATTTATAAAATACTGCTGCCCTTTACCTGTTACTTTAGTTGTGCGGTTAACACGAATAGATCCATCAGGATTATTGACTGTGCTCTCTTTCACTTCAAACAGTCCCATTTCCATGCTCCTTTGCGTAGGCATATTGTAATCTGAACCATTTCGCTTTATTAAGTACCCATTTTCACGCAGCCATAAAAACAACCTCTTCTGCCCCATATCAACACCATTCTGCTTAATCAGCTTTGCTAAATCCCCAATCAGAATTGATGTATGACTAGTTGTCACTGCATCAGCGAATATCTCTTTTGGTCGCATTTCCTGTATTCTGGAATTCTGCGTTGCAATCAGCTCATTCTTTTCATCTATTTTCTTCTGTGCAACCATAAGTGCCTTGGAAAGCAGTTCTTCATCAGACAATGTTTCCTGTCCTGCTATGTAACCACCATTCTGGCGGATTGAAGGAAGAACTTCTGATGTAATCCACTTGCGAAACTTCTTTGCGTTTGGCTTGTCGCTTCGTAATATAACAGCATATAACCCACTTTCTGTTATGAAGTTTGTTTCTCCTGCGCGACTGCCTAGATTCAATCTAGTCAGTTCATCTTCATCCAATCTTTTTGCTACATCCGTCGCATTTTTAATTTCTAATGCTCCACATACATCAGTCAAACAGAACATAGGTTCATTCTCTACCATCACTGTCCTTACATCTCCAAATTCACTGTTGCCAAAAATCTGTAAATCATTCATCTATTTCTTCTCCTTCTCTCTTGCTTTTAGTTCCGGAGTACCTTATAATTAATTTACAAGGTACTCCTTGTGATTTTGACAATCCTAAGTGCTGGCTAGGCTTTTACGGATTGTCTTTTCTTTTTGCTTCTTTCTGAACGTATTCCGTATATGTACCCCAGCATAAACGCATCCATGCCAATTTCAAATACCGAGCTTTTTCCACGCTCTCTGTGTGCAGCAAGAAGATTATGAAAATCTTCAACCGCCACTCCTTCTCCACAAAGCAACCTCATAGGATACTGATATCCTAACATTTTCATTGTTTCATTAGTTTCGTACAGATTCATTACTGTTACCTCCGTGTTTTTTGTTTTACTATCGAATCATTTACTCTTTCATTTTTTAAACTTTTCTCAACACATTCTGTCACAAAAGCTTTTACAGTAATTCCATTGATAAAACAATAAATTTTAAGCCTTTTATGCAATGTTTCATCTAACTCTACAATTACTCTTTTCATCGTTCTCTCCTTTCCTTTTTTGTGAACACTTAATATATTAGTGTCCATTTTAGGAAATGTCAATATGTAATTTTACTTTTAGGGAAATTCATGCTATTATGTGTCTAGGAGGTAAACGCAATGAATCGATTACGTGAACTAAGAACCGAAAAGAATCTTTCATTAAGAGAATTAGCTGAAAAACTTGAGTTATCTTACTCATCTGTTGGAAAATATGAACGTGATGAAGCTCAACCTTCTTTTGATATTCTGTTTAAATTAGCTGATTTTTTTGATGTATCAATTGATTATCTTATTGGATATACTGACATACGAACTAAAGAACTAACAATTCAAAATATTTCCAAGCAGACAGGTCTATCTGAGAATGCTGTCAGAGAATTAAAACATCTATATACAGCATCTAAATCTGATTCAGAGGTTGGAAAATGCTATCTATATAAAATCTGTCTCTTATACACATCTCCGAGCCCACGAGACGGACTCCTAT
>ERZ1027229.188-NODE-188-length-33776-cov-8.063521_pt1 | contig 33776 bp, 41 predicted proteins | sample MGYA00519245_ERZ1027229 | MGnify/ENA primary metagenome ERZ1027229 (study PRJEB26926, sample SAMN06164466) | human gut metagenome | biome: ENVO:00009003; feature: ENVO:2100002; material: ENVO:00002003 | host: Homo sapiens | place: USA | collected 2012 ...
GGCTGTCGATGGGGTCATCGGTGGTGCCGATGAAGGCCACGTTGCTCTGCTCGATCAGGCCGCGGACGGTCAGCTTGGGATCGTGCTGCAGCTTGTCGTTGCACAGGTTCCACACTTCCTCAGCGGTGTCGCCGTTCAGCACGCCGTCGTAGCCGAAGAAAACGTGCAGCTCCAGATTGGTCCAGTGGTACATCGGGTTGCCAATGGCCATGGGCAGAGCCTCGGCAAACTTCTGGAAGCGCTCGCGGTCGGGCTTATCGCCGGTGATGTACTCCTCGGGCACGCCGTTGGAGCGCATCACGCGCCACTTATAATGGTCGCCGAAGTAGCTGCCGTCCGGGTTGCGGCCGCCCAGCCACACCTGAGCGATGTTCTCGAAGCGGCGGTTCTCGTAGATCTCGCGGGGAGGGATGTGGCAGTGATAGTCGCAGATGGGCATAGCAGCTGCATAGTCGTGATACAGATGCTGTGCGGTAGCAGACTGGAGCATGAAGTCCTTATCCATAAATGCTTTCATGGGATTTTAACTCCTTTTCTCTGATAAATTTTGTTAAAATTTAGACAAAAACGGGCATGGAATTGCACCTGCTTTAAACAGACAGGCTGCCTTATCCTTAGTATACCGGAAAATGCCGATGTATACAACTGAAAAACTGCCAAAATTTCACCCTTGGAATTGTATAAACCGCTGGAAATGCGCTAAATAGCCATTTTTGGACTAAAAACATTGCACAAAACACTTGACTTCTTTGTATACAACAGCATAAAATAGGAGCAGAAGATGGCAGGGGAAACGAGAGCCTGCCATGCAAAGCAAGTTTATAAAGGAGATCAATAAGATGGAAACTTTGAACTACAAGGTTCTGGAAGGCACTGGCTACAACGGCTACATCCTGAAGGATGCTCCCGTTAAGGTGATGCAGTTCGGCGAGGGCAACTTCCTGCGCGCTTTCGTGGACTACTTCTACGATGTTGCAAACGAGAAGGCCGGCTACAACGGCAAGGTCAAGCTGGTGCAGCCCATCGGCAACTTCCCCCAGATGGCAGACTGGATCAACGAGCAGGAGGGTCTGTACACCCTGTACCTGCGCGGCAGCGAAAAGGGCCAGAAGGTGGACGCAAAGCGGGTGATCTCCTGCGTGTCCGACTGCGTGTGCCCCTACATCGATAACAAGTGGGACGAGGTTCTGGCTCTGGCTCGCTCTGAGGATCTGGAGACTGTTGTATCCAACACCACCGAGGCCGGCATTGCCTACACCAAGGGCGACAGCCAGTTCGATCAGGTTCCTCCCAACAGCTTCCCTGCAAAGCTGACCCGCGTGCTGTTCGAGCGCTACAAGGCATTCAACGGCGCTGCCGATAAGGGTCTGGTCATCCTGAGCTGCGAGCTGATCGACAACAACGGCAAGGAGCTGCAGAAGTGCTGCAACAACTACGCGAAGGACTGGAACCTCGACGCTGCCTTCATCGACTGGATGAACAACGCCAACACCTTCTGCTCCACTCTGGTGGACCGCATCGTTCCGGGCCGCATCCGTGACCCGCAGGAGCTGGCTGCTCTGGAAGAAGCCAACGGCTACCACGATGCTGTTCTGGACGTGGGCGAAGTGTTCGGCGTCTGGGTCATCGAGGGCCCCGCAGGTCTGGAGGACAAGCTGCCGTTCAAGAAGGCCGGCGTCAACGTTATGGTCGTGCCCGACGTTACCCCCTACAAGAAGCGCAAGGTCCGCATCCTGAACGGCGCACACACCGGCTTTGTGCTGGGCGCTTATCTGGCAGGCTTTGATATCGTCCGCGACTGTATGCACAACGATACCGTGCGCGGCTTTATGAACAAGATGCTGCACGAGGAGATCATCCCCACCCTGCCGCTGGACAAGAAGGATCTGGAGGACTTTGCCTCTGCTGTTGAGGACCGCTTCAACAACCCCTTCGTCAACCACGAGCTGATGAGCATCTCCCTGAACTCCACCTCCAAGTGGAAGGCCCGCAATATGCCCTCCTTCCTGGCTTACATCGAGGAGCAGAAGCAGCTGCCCAAGTGCCTGACCATGTCTCTGGCTGCTTACATCGCCTTCTACTCCAACGACATTCAGGAGCGCACCGCTGACGGTCTGATCTGCAAGCGCCCCGCAGGCAACACCTACAAGATCCAGGACGATGCATGGGCTCTGGACTTCTACTACGCACACAAGGATGACACCGCTGCCCAGCTGGTGCACGCTGTGCTGACCAACACCCAGATGTGGGATCAGGATCTGACCAAGATCGAGGGTCTGGAGGCTGCTGTGCTGGCAGATCTGGAAATGATCCGCGCTCAGGGTGCCGAGGCTGCTTACAAGAGCTGCCTGTAAGCTGAAAAATCAACCTACCCGCACAACAAAGGGCTGCTGCTTTGGGCAGCAGCCCTTTTGTGCGATACGATAAGGAGAACAACTATGCCACAGGCAATTCATATCAGCCCCATCGACAATGTGGTCGTTGCCCTGCACCCCATTGCCAAGGGCACGCTGGTGGAGGTGGACGGCCTTGCCGTCACCGCACTGGAGGATATCCCGCAGGGTCATAAGATGGCAGTCAAGCCCATTAAGAACGGCGAGAACGTCATCAAGTACGGCTTCCCCATCGGTCACGCCACCGCAGACGCCGCCCCCGGCACCTGGATGCACACCCACAACGTGCACACCAACCTGTCCGGCGAGGTGGAGTACAGCTATAACCCCGCCCCGGATCTGGCTCCGCTGCCCAAGGCAGAGCCGGAGACCTTTATGGGCTTCCGCCGCAAGGACGGCCGCGCCGCCATCCGCAACGAGATCTGGATCATCCCCACTGTGGGCTGCGTGAACGATATCGCCAAGAAGATGGTAGCCGACAATCAGGATCTGGTCACCGGTTCCATCGAGGGTCTGTACACCTTCACCCATCCCTTCGGCTGCAGCCAGACCGGCCACGACCACGCACAGACCCGCAAGCTGCTGGCTGCGCTGGTGCGCCACCCCAATGCCGCCGCCGTTCTGGTGCTGCATCTGGGCTGCGAGAACCTGCAGCACGATCAGTTCGTGGAAGAGCTGGGCGAGTACGACCACGACCGCGTCAAGTTCCTGACCTGTCAGGACGTGGAGGACGAGTTTGCCGCCGCCCGCGATATCCTGAAGGAACTGGCTGCCTACGCCGGGCAGTTCAAGCGCGAGCCCATCCCCGTGTCTGAGCTGGTGGTGGGCATGAAGTGCGGCGGCTCGGACGGTCTGTCCGGCATCACCGCCAACCCCACCATCGGCCGCTTCTCCGACATGATGGGTCAGCGCGGCGGCTCTACCGTGCTGACCGAGGTGCCCGAGATGTTCGGTGCAGAGGGCTTCCTGATGGATCGCTGCATCAACAAGGAGGTGTTCGTCAAGGCCGAGCACATGATCAACGGCTTCAAGGATTACTTCATCAGCCACAACGAGGTGGTGTACGATAACCCCTCTCCGGGCAACAAGGCCGGCGGCATCACTACGCTGGAGGATAAGAGCTGCGGCTGCGTGCAGAAGGGCGGCACTGCCCCCATCATGGACGTCATCGGCTACGGCGACCCCGTGGTGACCAAGGGCTTGAATATGCTCTACGGTCCCGGCAACGATCTGGTTTCTGCCACCGCCATGACGGCAGCAGGCGCACACCTGATCCTGTTCTCCACCGGCCGCGGCACCCCGTTCTCCGCTCCGGCTCCTACCCTGAAGATCTCCACCAACACCCCGCTGGCAGAGAAGAAGGGCGGCTGGATCGATTTCAACACCGGTGTCATCGCAGACGGTGAAAAGACCATCGATGAGGCTGCAAAGGATCTGCTGGATCTGGTCATCCGCGTGGCCAGCGGCGAGCAGACCAAGGCGGAAAAGCACGGCTTCCGCGAGATCTCCATCTTCAAGGACGGCGTGGTTCTGTAACTGAAAAAAGGGCTGCTGTACGGCAAAAAGCGGTACGGCGGCCTTTTTGTGCATAAAAAGAAAGGAAGTGTATGAAATGTTGGGCGCAAATGGAGTGCTGCTGTTGACACTGCTGCTTTATGCGGCTATCATTTATGGTGTAGTACGATTGATCAAATATTTTATCCGCTACGGCATCGATTACTACTTCAAAAAGCTGGATGCACGGCAGACCGAGCAAGAAAAATGACCCGCCGGGGCGACCCGGCGGCAATAATAGGAGGCTTTTACTTATGAATCAGATCACCACCCGGTACATTACCGAGAACGGCGCCTGCTACGAGCAGTACGTCATCACCGACCCCGAGGCAAAGACCGCCCTCACCATCACCCCCGAGCGCGGCGGTATGATCACCAGCTTTACGCTGGACGGCGAGGAGTTCGTCTGGACCCGCCGCCCCAATTTCTCGGAGTGCAACCGTCCCCGCTTTGGCGTGCCGGTGCTGTTCCCCAGCTGCGGCAACCCGGACAACGGCGTGCACATCTTTGACGGCAAGGCTTACCCCATGGAGACCCACGGCTTTGCCGACCTGTGCGCATGGGAAGTGGACAGCGTTGGCCCGGACGGCGTGACGCTGGCACTGGAGTCCACCCCGCTGACCAAGTTCCTCTACCCGTTCGATTTCACCCTGCTGCTCAACTATAATCTGGAGGGCAACAAGGCTCTGGTCAGCCTGACCGTCATCAACGAGGGCAACACCGTTATGCCCTTCAGCTTTGGCTACCACCCCTACTTTACCGCCTCCAAGCTGGAGAATGTGGAGTTCGACATCAAGTGCGCTACCTGCTCCGAGAACGCCAAGGGCGAGCAGCCTGCCGCCCCGGAAAAGATCACCCTCACCCGCAAGGAGGGTGCAGACAACACCATCCGTCTGCTGACCGGTGTGCAGTTCCCCATGACCTTTACCGACAAGGGCAACGGCCACAAGGTGACCGTGGACGCGGACGAGACCTTTGACAACGGCGTGCTGTGGCAGCAGGATGCCGAGAGCTTTGTCTGCATGGAGCCCTGGAACGGCTGGGCCAACAGCGTGAACGAGGAAGGCAAGCACGAGGTGCTGGAGCCGGACGAGGCCATGACCAGCGAGTGGAGCATCACCATCGAGAAGGCATAAGGTATAAAACATAAAACGGGCTGCTGTGCAATGTCTGCACGGCAGCCCGTTTTTGTATACTGCTCCTTTATGCTTCCAGCACCTTTTTGCCGGTGACAGGGTCGGCAATGCCCAGCAGCGCCAGTATGATCGCCATGCGAATATACACGCCGTTGTGCACCTGATCAAAATAGGCGGCGCGGGGGTCGCTGTCGATCTCCGGCTTGATCTCGTCGATGCGGGGCAGGGGATGAAGCACCGGGGTGTCGGGCTTTGCCAGTGCCAGCGTTTTTGCGTCCAGCTGGTAGCAGCCCTTCAGCCGCAGATAGTCCTCCTCGTTGAAAAAGCGCTCCTGCTGGATGCGGGTCATGTACAGCACATCCAGCCCGGGCAGCTCGGCTTCCAGATCGGCGGTCTCCTTGTAGGTCTGGTGCAGCGGGGTCAGAGTCTCGTCCTTGAGGTACTGCGGGATGCGCAGCTCCTCCGGCGAGATGAACACGAACCGGTTGCCCTCGAACTGGCTCAGCGCGGCGGTGAGGGAGTGCACCGTCCGGCCGAATTTCAGGTCGCCGCAAAAGCCGATGGTCAGATGATCCAGCCGCCCCTTGCGCTGGCGGATGGTCATCAGGTCGATCATGGTCTGGGAGGGATGTGCGTGGCCGCCGTCACCGGCATTGATCACTGGCACGCGGGCACACTGGGAGGCGCGCAGCGGCGCACCCTCCTTGGGGTGGCGCATGGCAATGATGTCGGCATAGTTGCTTACCACGCGGGCGGTGTCGGCCACCGTCTCGCCCTTGCTGGCGCTGGAAAGCTGCGCCCCTGCAAAGCCCAGCGTCTTACCGCCCAGCCGCAGCATGGCAGACTCGAAGGAAAGGCGGGTGCGGGTGCTGGGCTCGTAGAACAGGGTAGCCAGAATGCGGCCATCGCACAGATGGGCGTAAGGCGCGGGGTCAGCTTCCATCCGGTCGGCAAGGTCGAGCAGTGCCAGCTGCTCAGCCAGAGAAAAGCTGTTGGGTTCAATAAAGTGTCTCACAGCCATTCTCCTTTCAGCACGAACTTTTCGCGCTCGGCACCGGTGGAAACGAACTGGATCTCGTGACCCAGCTGCTTTTCCAGAAACTCTACATACTGCTTTGCGGCCTTGGGCAGCTCATCCCAGCTCTTGCAGCCGGAGATATCCTTGTTCCAGCCCGGCAGCAGGGTGACCACCGGCTGCACCCGGTCAAGGTCGGACAGCGGGTCGAAGCGGGGGACTTCAACGCCGTCCAGCTTGTAACCGGTGATGACCGGGATCTCCTTCATGCTGCTCAGCACGTCCAGCTTGGTCAGGGCGATCTTGTCCGCGCCCTGACAGGACAGACCGTACCGGCTTGCCACGCAGTCAAAGGGACCTACCCGGCGGGGACGTCCGGTGGCAGCGCCGTACTCGCCGCCGGCCTTGCGCAGCTGCTCGTTCCAAGCTTCGCCCATGGCATTTTCTGCCGCAAAGGGGCCTGCACCTACACAGGTGGAATAGGCTTTCAGCACGCCCACCACATGGTCAAGCCTGCAGTTGGGGATGCCTGCACCCAGCGGCGCGTATGCTGCCAGCGTGTTGGAACTGGAAGTGAACGGGAAGATACCGTAGTCGATATCCCGCATTGCGCCCAGCTGTGCTTCCAGCACGATGCGCTTGCCGCTGTCGTGCGCCTGCTGCAAAAAGGCACCCGCGTCACAGATGAAGGGTGCAAACTGTCCGGCCTGCATCCGGCACCACTCCAGCAGAGCATCGTAGCTCATGGGCTCCTGATGGTAGCAGCCTGCAAGCTCCAGATTTTTGGATTCCAAAATCACGTGCAGGCGGTTCTGGACGCGCTCTTCGTCCAGATGCAAAAGGTCGCCCAGACGCAGGGTCTTTTTGCGGTACTTGTCGCTGTAGGCGTAGGCAATGCCCCGGCGGGTAGAACCGAACGCACGGCCCTTCTGGGCAAGACGATCTTCTTCCAGCCCGTCCTGCACCTTGTGCCACGGCATGGAGATGGTGGCTTTATCGGAAAGCTTCAGGTTTTCCGGGTCGACCTTCACGCCGCGCTCCTCGATGGCATCGATCTCTCGGGACAGGTGATCCAGATCAATGACCATGCCTGCGCCCAGCACACAGGTCACTTCCGGGTGCAGGATGCCGGAGGGCAGCAGATTCAGGATAAATTTGCCCTGCTCCGTCACCACAGTGTGTCCGGCGTTGTCGCCGCCCTGATAGCGCGCCACGACATCGGCATTTTCAGCCAACAGGTCGATGACGCGGCCCTTGCCCTCATCGCCCCAGTTGATTCCAGTAACAGCGGTAAGCATAATACTTCATAACCTTCTTCTATAAATTCCCTTGTGCGGTCTCAGACCGCTTTGCCTATTATACGAGGAAAAAGAGAATGTGTAAAAAGTATCCTGCATATAGTCACGATATGTTTTTTGTATGCTGCACATAAAAAGAGCACAGCCGGACCCGCAGATCCGGCTGTGCCATAAAAAAGTATTGCTCAGTGGCAGCTGCCGGTGCAGCCGCCCTTGTCGGCGTGGCAGGCGTGAGCGCCGCAGCTGTGGCTCTCTTCGTGATCGTGGTGGGTGCAGCGGGCGTTGGGGTCAAAGACCAGTGTGCCGGCAAGATAAGCCGCCGCAGCACTGTCAGCATTACCGGTGATGCCGCCGCACAGACGGATGCCGGCCTGTGCCAGCGCCATCTGTGCCCCGCCGCCAATGCCGCCGCACAGCAGCACGTTCACGCCGCTGCGCACCAGAAAGCCCACCAGTGCACCGTGCCCCTGCCCGTCGGTAGAGACCACCTCAGCGCTGGTAATGTGGCCTTCCTCGACAGTGTACAGCTTGAACTGCGCGGAGTGGCCGAAGTGCTGGAACACCTGACCGTTTTCATAAGGAATTGCGATCTTCATACTAAAAACTCCTTCCTGTGTACGAGATTCTCTTTCCCTATTCTAACAGATTGCGCTGGAATAGGGAAGGGCACCCGCGCTTTTTGCGCCTTTTGGGGCGGTAAACATGGCCGGTATGTAAAAGTGATATCAGAAACTGTCGTAAAATGTATTATAATAGAACCCGAAAAGAGGGTAAAAGTATGAAAACAAAGCATCACGGGCAAATGTCCGAGTCCTTTCTTACGGCAGTGTTCCTTTCGCTGTCCGGCGGCCTGCAGGACGCCTATACCTATCTGTTCCGGGGCAAGGTGTTTGCCAATGCCCAGACCGGCAATATCGTGCTGCTGAGCGCCAATATCATGGATGGCCGGTGGGATAAGGTGCTGCACTATCTGGTGCCCCTGTGCGCCTTTGCGCTGGGGGTGCTGGCTGCGGAAAAAATGCGGGAGCACTTTCAGGCAATGCAGCGGCTGCACTGGCGGCAGCTGGTGGTGCTGGGCGAGGTGCTGCTGCTGTTCGCGGTGGGCTTTCTGCCCCAATCGCAGAACCTGCTGGCTAACGCCATCGTTTCTTTTTCCTGCGCCATGCAGGTGCAGGCTTTCCGCAAGGTGAACGGCTACGCCTTTGCCAGTACCATGTGCATCGGAGACCTGCGCAGCGGCGTAGAAGCCTTCTGCATCTGGCGCAAGACCCACGAGCCCCACGCAAAGGACCGGATGGTGCGGTACTTCGGCATCATCCTGCTGTTCGCGCTGGGGGCTGGGCTGGGCAGTAAAAGCGCGGCGCAGCTGGGCGGCAGAGCCATCTGGATCTCCTGCTGCTTTTTGCTGGTCAGCTTTGCGCTGATGTTCATCCGGGAGGAACTGGAGGAAAATCCGGTCATCGAAAAGGATCTGACCGCCATCCGGCAGGAGACGCGGGAGATCGACCGCACCCTGAAGCAGGAACTGCAGGAAGAACAGCGGGAGCTGAAGCAGAGCGTAAAAAAATAAGAGAAAAGGGGCTGCTGCACATCATTGGTGCAGCAGCCCCTTGCTGTATTGGTATTATTTGTGCGCTGCACCCCGTGCACCGGCTTTGGTCAGCAGCTGCTGGAACTTGCGGGCGGCAGTGTTCAGCGGGCGGTGATGGTCGTAGACAAGGCAGATGGAGCGGGAGGGGATGATCTCCTGCAAGTGCAGCTGCACCAGCTCCCCGCTTGCCAGCAGGGGCGCTGCCATAGGCTCCGGCATAAAGGCCAGTCCCAGCTCGCTTTTGACCAGCGTGAGCATCTGGTCGGTGGTGGCGGCTTCGGTGTCCGGTTTCAGCACCGCGTCGTGCTCCAGAAAGAACTGCCGGTAAAAGCTGCGGGTCATGCTCTCTTCGTTCAGACAGATCAGGGGATAACCGGCCAGCTCTTTCAGGCTCAAAGTCTGGCTGGCCAGCGCCGTAAAGGTCCTGCCGCCCACAAGAACTTCGTAAAAGGGCATCAGCTCCACCATTTTCAGCCCGTTTTCCACCTCTGCGGGGGTGGTTATGATGGCAAAATCTACCTCGCCGTTGCGCACTGCCTGCACCGCCTGCGGGGTGGAGTGGTTGGAGATGCGCAGCCGGATGCCCGGGTACTCGGTATGGAAGGCGCGCAGCTTTTCGGACAGGTAGATGTTCAAAGCGGTCTCGGTGGCGCTGATGCTGATGGCACCGTGCTCCAGCGTGGCGCTGGCGCTCAGCTCTTCTTCTGCATCTTGGATCTGCACCGCCGCCGATGCAATGCGGGAGTACAGCAGCTCCCCCTCCGGCGTTAAGGTGACGCCCCGGTTGGAGCGGATAAACAGCACGCAGTTCAGCTGGCTTTCCAGCCGGTTCATGGCGTGGGTGATGTTGGGCTGGTTATTGCCCAGCACCCGCGCCGCGCGGGTAAAGTTCTGGTATTTTGCCACATAGTAAAAGATCTTGTAGTATTCCCAGTCTACATACATGGGTGCAGCGCCTTCTTTCCATTTCAATATCGCCTGATGACTTTATACGACTTTTTCTGATTTGTATCATAACACGACGTGCCGGAAATGCAAGTGTTTTTTGCGGGAGAGGGAAAGGCCGGGGAAAACAAAAACCTCAGCGTACTTGTATACGCTGAGGTTTTTTGGTGGGCGCGGGTGGATTGCGCGAGCCGCGCAGAAAAGGAGCCCGGGTCGCGGCTCCCAGCGGCTGCATCGTGCCTTGGGCGGCACGCGCATCCTGCTGGCCGCAGCCCCAACAGCTCCTCCCTGTTTCTGCCGCTGGCAGCGGTCGTCGCTGTTGCTGTTCGAATCCACCCTTGCGTCCCTTTTGTACGGCAGATAAAACAGAAACTCCAGTACCCGGTTCGGATACTGGAGTTCTTGGTGGGCGCGGGTGGATTCGAACAACCAGTACATTATATTTATAGGGCTACCGGGTTGCTTTTCCTGCGTTTTAGCGGCTTTATAGGGCTACTAGTAGCCTGATAAAGCCACTGCTGATTTTATCCAACTATAAAAAGTGGGTTACAAAGTGGGTTTTTCTGGTGCTGGGGAATACTCGGCCAGCACGTCATAAACAGCCAATGCTGCGGCTTTATCCCTGCCGGTGACAGCGTGGCTGTACCAACCGAACGTGTCCATGCTCTTGCTGTGCCCCACCATGCGGCGCAGCTCTGCCGGGGATACCGCGTCCTCGATCATGCTCACAAAGGTGTGCCGCAACTCATACAGACTTATGGGCGGGATGCCGTTACTGCGCTGATAGAACCGCCAATAATTGTATAGGCTCTGCTGATTTGGCAGCGGAAAGATGGGATCATCATCCCGGAGGGGTCCGCTTTGCATGGTACGCTGCTGCAGCTGCGCCCGGATCTCGGCAGCAGCCAACGGGTGTAGGATCACCGTTCGGATCGCGTTTTCGTTCTTCCCGGTTGTTTCCTCATTCTGGCGGTTGATTGCCCGCCCGATATGCAGCCGGAATCCCTCGACATCGCCCACACGCAGCCCCAGCAGCTCCCCGGGGCGCAAGCCTGTCATAACAGCCACGCGGTAAGCGTGGATATTATCATCAGGCACGACTTTTCCACGGATCACACGGGTGTCTGTGGAGAGCAGCACGCGCAGTGCTTCGGGCTGCAAAATCTTCTTGCCCTTGTTCCGCGCGCCCTTCGGTACCGCTAGGTTTTCGTCCTCCGGGCGTAGGGTGGTGTACCTATGTTGCCGCGCCCATTTGACAAAGGCCACTTCGACCCCGCGGATCCCCTGCAGCGTTTTGCGGGACAGGTTGCCTTTGCTCTTCCGTTCGCTGTCCGGGTTCAGACATCCCTCGCGGTACGATCGGTTCAGTACATCCTGCAGCATACCGGTGTTCAGATCCCCGATACGCTGCGCACCGATCACCGGCAGGATGTAATTGCGCCCGAACTTCTCTATTTGATCTGCGTAGCTGCTGCCCGCAGCGGCCTGCGCGGAGACCAAGAATTCTGCCCAGACATCAGAACAGCGTTTAGCTGTATCCGTGATGCCCTCATCCAGCCAAGCGTCCGCTTTCCGGTTCGCTTCCCGCTGGCCGGTTCTGCCCGGCTTTGCACTGGTGAAGGTCCGGCGCACGCCGTTCTTCTGCACTTTGATCTGCCAGCGCTGCTGATTTGGCAGCCATGCGGCTGTATTCGTTCTTCTGGCCATGTACACACCTCCATAGGTACACTTTGACAAGCCTGCCCTGTGGTGGTACAATACAGCTGTGTAGGTCTGTACGCCCCGCCAAGGGCAGACTGATTGCAAACGCTCCTAGTGCGCCAACACTGGGGGCGTTTTTCTTTTGCTTTTGTCAACCGACCCGCCAAAGCCGGTTGACGCGGTAGAAGTTCAGCAATGATGCGGCTTTTCAGTGTTCTGTCAACTGTGTCAACATAGATTCTATATCCAGACCCAAAAAGGAAGAAAAGAAGAATATACACCCGCAGGGAAATTCTTGAAGCGCGCCCGCGAGGGGTAATAACGATCTGACGTTGACATGGTTGACAGGTTGACGCTCACTGCTGCCGGGAGCGCCACGCTGCAGAGATCTTCGCCCAGACGAACACGGCTGCCGCTGCGATCTGCTTGCCGAGCCACAGCATGGCCTGCACCGTCCACTTCAGCAGCAGCACGCACAGGGCGGCAAAAGCGGTGCACGCAGCTCCGACCAAGCCGAGCAGACCGGTCATTGCTTTTGCGTTCGCTTTATCGCGGGATCTGTTTTTGTCCTTGAAGGCCTTTGTCATGGCCGCGGTTCCTTTGCTGCGCCGATATGCCACTTTAGTTCCTCCTCACCTGAACGTTTTTCTGCACTCTACTACCAGCCCCGCCACCCGGACCGGGATGTGCTTCAGATCATAGATCTGCGGCTGGTACACAGGATTGAAGCTTTTGGGCGTCAGGATAACCAGATTGCCCTCCTGCCGGAAATACTTTACCGTAGCCTCATCACCATTCACCATGACCACCGCAAGCTGTCCGTTTTCCACTTCGGGCTGCTCTCTGACAAGAATCTGATCACCGTCATTCAGCCCGGCGGCGGTCATGCTGTCCCCGCGTACTGTCAGCCAGAAGTAGCGCGCCCCATCGGTCTGCATGATGGGCAGGTACCCTTCAATGTTTTCTTCAACGTACATCGGCAGCCCTGCCCGGACGGATCCGAGCAGCGGCGCGACCTGCTGGGGATTGAACAGTGTAGCGCCAGCAGGCAGCGCGCTGCTTCTGGCAGCCTCCGCTGCCTGATCGCGCTCGATGTTCTTCCAGTCCTTCCATGCGGCGGCTTTGTCCCCGTGGTTTTGTTTTACCAGCTCTTCCCAGCGATCCCCCGCCACGGCAGCCAGCCGGTTGTCCAGATCCCGATCCCAGTCGTAATCGTCCTCTGTCCAGCCGATCAGGTAGCCCGGCGTTGTCTGCAGCGCATGAGCCAAGGGCTCCAGCACGCCGATGGGCAGGTTTTCAATGTTGCCGTTTTCGTAGCGGTACACCGTTGCCCGGTTTTTGCCCAGCATTGCAGCGAGATCATCTACGGATAAGCCGAGTTCCATTCTTTTGTCCCGGATTCTGTTGCCGATCGTCATTGTAACGCCTCCTCTCTCCTCTATTATAATGCAAAATCGCAAATTTGCAACTTTTTTCTGTGCTGTTCAAACTTTTGTCGCGTATCGCGCGAAAAAAGTGCTTGACTTTTGGAAACGGAGAAGCTATACTACAGGTGTCGCACGGTATGCGACAGAAAGGAGCGACGAGCGTGAACGTAGCGAAGTTCAAAGCAGCCATCGTGGAGCGCGGGACTTCCGTAGTAGAGCTTGCAGACGCTGTTGGTTTAAGTAAATCGACGCTTTATCGTAAGATAAACACCGGCGGCGATGACTTTACCATCGGTGAAGTGCTGTCTATAACGAAAGCCCTGCATCTGAGCGCAGACGAAGGGCAGCAGATTTTCTTTGCCCAGAATGTCGCACACGATGCGACCGTGAAGGAGTGAGCACGATGCAGACGGCACTGACTGGTACATTTCGACAGAGCCCCTTCTGGCAGCTGCGTGCCCTGTTCCGGGAGCGCGGGCTGCTTGACAGCGAGGTTGCCGCTGCCGTTGGGATGCAGCCCCAGCTCTTGAGCCGCCGTATGCGCGGCGTGACGCCGTGGTTGTCCAGCGAGATCTGCAAGATCTGTGCTGCGCTTGACATTCCGCAAAGCGATGTTGGTTTTTATTTTTTCCCTGAAGTTGCAAAGGAGGAACAGCATGGGCAACAAAGAAAAAACGCCGTATCTGCACATCCAGATCGGTGCTGACGGGAACCCGGAGATCGAGCTAGGGGGCGGCCGTACCGAGGTGATGGGCCTCTGTGCCGCGCTTATGGCAGGCGTGACCGCCATGTACGGCGCCGGAGATCCTGCCGCGTATCTTATCGGCTTGATGACGGCTGCGGCAGAGCTGCTGGATCGGATGGAGGGTTGACCAATAATGAAACGATACACTTTTAAGATGTCCTCTGGCGGGGCGATTCTGGTAACAAGCGGAGTGGTTGTTCTCGCGCTGATCGGCGCGGGGCAGGTAATCCGCTGGATCGTCAACGGCATTGCGCACGCGCTGGTTGTGCGTGGGGGCTGGGCGGCGGCTGAAGCCGCGAAAGCCGCGCCGGTGCTCTTTTTGACGGTAGCGGGTGGTCTGGTGCTGTCCCTGTGGGAGATGCGCAAGGACAGCGAGCACTACCGGCGCAGCAGCCAGCGGCAATACGACGTGATCGAACGGGATCACGCCCGCAACCCTGAATACCCGGAGGACAAAGCCCAGTGATCTGGTACACGGTGTACCTGACGGACACTGACGAGATCGTGGCCAGCGGCACCGCCCAAGAGTGCATCAAGGCCCTTGGCATGACCCGCCACAGCTTTTACAGCACCGTCAGCAAGGCCGCACTGGGTCAAAGGCATAAGTACACGTTTTTCAAAGAGGATATCAAAAAGGAGAACCTACCGCAATGACTTTTACACTGACTATCAACGGCGAGAGCGCCGCCGAACTGCTGACCGCATTGCAGCAGCTGAGCACCACCCCTCTGGAAAAGCCCCAGAGCAAGCCCGCAAAGGCTTCGGCAAAGCAGCAGCGCCCTGCACCCGCTGCACCGGAAAAGCCCGCAGCGGCGCCCGCAGCGGCGCCCGCAGCCGCCCCCGCCGAGAAACAGGAGCCTGCCGCCGAGGAACCGCCGCAGATGCCGTGGAATGAGCAGCCCGCTGAACCCGAAAACACGGACGCGCCGGCCATCACCCCGGAGCAGCAGCTGACCAAGATCCGCGACCTTGCCCGCTCCCTGATCGCTGCGGGCAAGAGCAAGGAAGTCCAGAAGGTCATCAACTCCACCGGTGCCCGGATGGTGTCGAAGATCCCGGAGGACAGCTACACCGCCGTGTGGGAGCAGCTGTGCAAGATCAAGGAGGAACTCGATGCCGCCGATTAAACACGCGCTGCTGGGCGCGTCCAGCGCTGCCCGGTGGATCGCCTGCCCGCCCTCTGCCCGCCTGACGGAGAACATGGAAGGTGGATCCAGCCAGTATGCCGAGGAAGGCAGCCGGGCGCATGAACTGTGTGAATATACACTCCGTCACAACCTTATCGGCTGGGCGAAGGGTAAGCCGCTTGATCCGATGTATGACTGGTACGGCGGGGAAGGAACCGTTACACCGGAAATGCTCAAATCAGCCAATCAATATGTGGACTTTATCTATCACTTGTGGCTTGGTTTTGGCGCCCGCCCCGGCGTGTTTATTGAACAGGAGGTCAATGTGGAGCAGTGGGTGCCCGGAGGCTTTGGCACCTGCGACTGCCTGCTGATCGGGGACGGCGTGCTGCATATTGTGGATTTCAAATACGGGCAGGGCGTCCCAGTCAGCTGCGAGAATAACCCCCAGCTGATGTACTATGCGCTGGGCGCGTATGCTCTGTTCGCCGCAACGGACGAGATCCAGACCGTGCGCATGAGCATTGTGCAGCCCCGGATCCAAGAAGAGCCGGAAACCTTTGAAATGCCGCTTGCGGATCTGCTGGACTGGGCTGAAAAGACCCTGCGGCCAGCGGCCATGCTGGCATGGGAGGGCAAGGGTAACTTTGCTCCGGGCGAAAAGCAGTGCCGCTTCTGCAAGGCGTACCCCACCTGCCGGGCATGGCAGGACAAGTACGGCGATCTGGCCGGGTTTGAAACTCTGCCGCAGCCCGCTACACTCTCCGACAAGGAACTGGGTGAGTGGCTGCGGAAGCTGGTGGGACTGGCTGACTATGCCCGTGATCTGGAGGAGTACGCGCAGCAGGCTCTGCTGGACGGCCACCAGATCCCCGGCTGGAAGCTGGTGGAAGGCCGCAGCACCCGCAAATGGAGCGATCAGGACGCGGCTTTCCGGCAGATGCAGGCTGCGGGCATTGACGAAGCCATGCTGTACACCCGCACCCCCATCTCCCTTACTGTGGCAGAAAAGATGATCGGCAAGAAGAAGTTTGCTGAGACCATGTCTGCCTTTATCACGAAAGCGCCGGGCGCACCAAAGCTGGCCAATGACAGCGACCCGCGCCCCGCCTATAACAATCTGGACGGCTTCAAAGCCGAGGAGGACTAACTATGAACGCAAATGAAATTATTATCCCCTGCCGCCTGTCTTACGCCAACATCTGGGAGCCCAAGCAGGTGAACGGCACCGGCGATCCCAAGTACAGCTGCTGCCTGCTGATCCCCAAGAGCGACACCAAGACGGTGCAGCGTCTGCAGGCCATGATCGAGCGGATCAAGAAGGATCCTGTGGCGCTGGCAAAGTGGGGCGGCAAGCTGCCCCCGGAGAAGAGTTTCAAGTCCCCGCTGCGTGATGGTGACGAGGAGAAGGACGATGAAAACTACGCCGGCTGCTACTTCATCAACGCCAACGCCAGCGAGAAGCGCCACCCGCGCATCATTGATCGGCAGTGCAATGACGTGCTGGATCAGGACGAGGTGTACAGCGGCTGCTACGCCAATGTGAAGATCGGTCTGTTCAGCTTCAGCGCCAGCGGTAACAAGGGCATCGGCGCCGGGCTGGAGGTCATCCAGAAGGTGCGTGACGGTGAGCGCCTGAGCGGTGGCAGCAGCTTGGAAGGCTTTGACGTGCTGGACGATGATGCAGCCGATATGCTGGGCTAAGTAATACACCGGGTGCCCCGAAACGGCACCCGGTTCTTTTCAAAAGGAGGACTGCCCTGTGAAAATCATCACGGTTGATATTGAGACCTATTCCTCACAGGACATCAGCGAAGTCGGGCTTTTCCGGTACGCACAGGATCCAGAGTTTCAGGTGCTGCTGTTCGGTTATTGCGCAGAAAATTCAGCTGCACCGACAGTGCTTGACCTGACGTTGGAACCTGACCCACGGTGCTGCCTTTATGCGAGTATGCCGTGGCTGTTCGATGCCAGCTACACCAAGCGAGCGCACAACGCCGCCTTCGAGTGGTGGTGTCTGTCTGAGTACATGGAGCTGAGCTGGGAACAGCGGGTGCTCTGGCTGCAGCAGTGGGAGTGCAGCATGATTCACGCCCTCTACTGCGGACTGCCCGCCCAGTTGGGCGCACTGGGTCAGGTTCTGCAGCAGCCGGAAGATGCCCTGAAGATGAAGGAAGGTAAAGCGCTCATCAAATATTTCTGCCAACCCTGCAAGCCCACAAAGGCCAACGGAGGCCGCACCCGCAACCTGCCCCGCCACGACCCCGCCAAATGGCATCTGTTCTGCAAGTATAACGGCATGGACGTGATCGCAGAGCGCGCCAATGACCGGCGCCTTGCGCACTGGCCGGTGCCAGAGGCTTTGATGCAGCAGTGGCGGGATGATGTGGAGATGAACGCCATGGGCGTGGCAGTGGATATGGATCTTGTGAACGGTGCGCTAAGCTGCGCCGCACAGGTTGAGAAGGAGCAGACCGCTGAGTGCACGACCCTGACCGGGCTGGCGAACCCGAACAGCCGGGATCAGCTGCTGGGCTGGCTGCATAACCGCGGCGTTGATCTGTCGGGGCTGACCAAGGACGCCGTGGCGCACGCTCTGGCCGGGGATCTTCCGGCAGATGCCCGGCGGGTGCTGGAGCTGCGTCAGCAGATGGGCAAAACCAGCTGCACCAAGTACGACACCATTGCCGCCTGTGCGGGCCCGGATGATCGGGTGCGCGGCACCCTGCAGTTCTACGGTGCATCCCGCACCGGGCGCTGGGCTGGCAGGCTGCTGCAGGTGCAGAACCTGCCCCGTACATACCTTGACCACCAAGAGGACTGGCGCAGGATCATCAAGCTACACGATGCGTACAGCATCGAGCTGCTGACCGGCAATGTCAACGACACACTAAGTCAAATGATCCGCACGGCGCTGGTACCCGGCAAGGGGTACACCTTCATTGATGCGGACTTTTCCGCGATCGAGGCACGGCTGATCGCTTGGCTGGCCGGGGAGGACTGGGTGCTGGATGTTTTCCGCACCACCGGCAAGATTTACGAGGCCACCGCAGCCCGTATTTTCGGCGTGCCGTTTGAGAGCATCGTCAAAGGCAATCCGAACTACAAGTACCGGCAGCGCGGCAAGGTGGCAACGCTGGCGCTGGGCTATCAGGGCGGCGTGGGTGCCATGAAGCGCATGGGCGGCGATCAGCTGGGTCTGGACGATGCCGGGCTGCAGGATATTGTAAACCGCTGGCGGGGACAAAACCCGAAGATCTGCGCCTTGTGGCGCCGGATGCAGCAGGCCGCAGTGCGGACGATCCGCACTGGTAGAACCACCTGCCCGCGGGCGGGTGTGTATTTCCGCAAGGAGATGACCCCGGAGTGTCCTTTTCCGTTCCTGACCATGCAGCTGCCCAGCGGGCGCAAGCTGTTCTATGCAGATCCCGGCACCACCGAGGATGACCGGATCACCTACAAAGAGTGGGACTACGGCCACTGGTCTGAATCCGAGACCTACGGCGGTAAGCTGACCGAGAATTTGACCCAAGCCGTGGGCCGTGACTGTCTGGCCTTTGCACTGGACAACCTGCGCCGGGCGAACTACCGGGTGGTGTTTCACGTCCATGACGAAGTGGTGATTGAATACCCGTCCCGGCATACCACAGATACAGAGTGGGCGTTGCAGAACGTTATCGACATTATGAGCATTGTACCCCCTTGGGCGCAGGGTCTGCCCCTGAACGCGGCAGGCTGGTACGGTGACTTTTTCACGAAGGACTAAAGCCATGAGCACAACAAAAAAAAATTCCATCATTCTGGAGGGCGCTGCTGTGTACGCTGTCTCCCTTGACAGCAGCCTGCGGCGCCTGCAGACGGAGTATGACGCCCTGATGGCTGCCAAGCGCTACAACGAGGCCAAGGGCGTGGACAAGGCTATGCGCATCCTGCGCCGGCTGGAAGTCCATGTGATCCCGTCAAAGGACTGGAGGGAAACTGTAAGATGACCCAGAAGAAAGAGACTAAAGCCAGCATTTCCTCGGAGTGGTTCCAGTGTCCCTGCGGGGCGATGGTACTGGTTCCGAAGAACTGCACCAGTAATTCAGTCGGGTTGACCAGATACCGTAAGAGCAAATACGCCAGTGACGGAGGTTGGTCAGTGGTCTGTACCCGCTGCGGCAGGGTCGGTGAGCGTGGCCATACTCAGGCCGAGGCAAAGGCCAAGTGGGATGCGGGCTTGTTCAAATATGGCCCGCTGAAGGAGGACAAAGACAAATGAGCGCTACACCGATTATGCTATGCGTGGGCGGCAGCCGGGCAGAAACCGAGTGGGGACTGCATGACCTGAGTTGGAAAGGCTTTACCGCCACGCTCTCAACCCGAATGGAGCGCAACTGTGGCGCCGAGACCCACGCAGAGTACATGGCGCTGCCCAAGGCCGAGCAGGACAAGCGCAAGGACGTGGGCGGCTTTGTGGGCGGCAGCCTGCGGGACGGCCTGCGCCGCCGCGGCTGCTGCACCGGGCGCAGTCTGATCACGCTGGATATGGACAACTGCGCCCCCGGCAGCACAGAGCAGTGGGTGGCTGCCATTAAAGCCATGGGCACGGCGGCGGTCTACTCCACCCGGAAGCATGACCCGGAGCACCCCCGGCTGCGGGCGATCTTTCCTACAGATCGCGTGATGCAGCCGGAGGAGTACCAGCCCTGCGCCCGGATGCTGGCACAGATGCTGGATCCTGAAATGGTGGTCTTTGACCGCACCACCTTTGAAAACGAGCGCCTGATGTACTGGCCCAGCCGCAGCGCAGACAGCAAGTGGGTGTGCGAGTACACCCCGGACGGTGAGCGCATTGCCGTGTCGGATCTGCTGGACGCCTATCTGGACTGGCATGACGTGCGGCAGTGGCCTGCTTGCCCCTCTGAGACGGTCACGCTGCCCGGCGGCAAGCAGGCCGACCCCACAGCCAAAGGCGGCGCCGTGGGCGCTTTCTGCCGGGAATACGACATTCCGGCAGCGATCGAGAAGTTTTTGCCGGGCGTCTATGTGGACGCCGGCCCCGGGCGCCTGACCTATGCGCTGGGCAGCACCACCGCGGGCGCTGTGCTGTATGATGATGATCACTTTATTTACAGCCACCACAGCACGGATCCCGCCGGGGGCAAGCTGCTGAACGCGTGGGATCTGGTGCGGATCCACCGCTTCGGGGATCTCGATACAGACGTAACCCCCGGCACCCCCACAGCGTCCCTGCCCAGCTGGCAGCAGATGCGCACGCTGGCCGAGAGTGACGGCCCGACTGCGGCGCGGCTGCGGGACGAGACCGTTAAAAACGCGCTGTCCGGGTTCTCCCCGGTAGAGGATGACCCCCGGCAGGAGCCGGAGAAAGCCGCGGATGATGCCAAGGACTGGCAGAAGCAGCTGATCCGTACCCAGAAGGGCGCGCTGGCGTGCGCCACGCAGAACGCGTGGGTGATCCTTGAGAACGACCCGGTGCTGAAGGGCAGGATCTGGCAGGACACCTTTGCAGACCGTCTGCGGTGCGCTGGTCCGTTCCCGTGGCCGGGGCGTGACGGTGAACGGGACTGGGCTGACGAGGATGACGCGGGTGTGCGCTGGTATCTGGAAACGGTCTACCACTTCAGCGGTACCGCCAAGGCAGCGGACGCGGTAGCCCTGACCGGCAGCCGCCACGCCAAGGATCCGGTGCGCAGCTATCTGTCCGGGCTGAAGTGGGACGGCAAGGAGCGGCTGGATACGCTGTTCATCGACTATCTGGGCGCCGAGGACAACAGCTACACCCGCGCCGTCACCCGCAAAATGCTGGTGGCTGCCGTGGCGCGTTGCTTCCGTCCGGGGTGCAAGTTTGACCAGATCTGCATTCTGAGCGGTAAGCAGGGCATCGGCAAAAGCCTGCTGCTCTCCCGTCTGGGGCGGGACTGGTTCAATGATTCGATCACCAGCTTTGACGGCAAGGAAGCGCGCGAAAATCTGCGCGGCGTCTGGATCGTAGAGCTGGGCGAGATGACGGCTTTTTCCCGCTCTGAGAGCGAAGCCGCCAAGCAATTTCTGAGCCAGACCGAGGACAGATACCGGGCGGCTTATGGCCGAAGAACGGTGCAGTATCCCCGCCGTTGTGTGTTTTTTGGCACCTCCAACAGCACCGACTTCCTGCGGGACGCCACCGGAAACCGCCGTTACTGGCCCATAGATTGCAGTTTTGAGCGCCGGACGAAGCTGGTGCATGACGATCTGACCCCTGCAGAGGTAGATCAGATCTGGGCTGAAGCCGTTGCACGCTACCAGCAGGGTGAGGAACTGATCCTGCGGGATGACCTGCTGGCGGCTGCCGTGGCAGAGCAGCAGGCGCACATGGAGCGCGACCCGTGGGAGGGTCAGATCGAGGACTTTTTGAACCGCCCGGTGCCCGCAGACTGGATGAAGCGCGACATTGACCAGCGGATCTGCTACTGGGAGACCTCCGGTCAGAGCGTGGAAAACACGGTGCAGCGCACCAGCGTATGCGTCAACGAGATCTGGCGGGAGTGCATCGACCGCACCGGCAGGGAGCTTGACCGGCAGCAGTCCAAGCGCATTTCCGCGGTACTGGCAAATATCCCCGGGTGGGTAAACCTGAAGAACAGCCGCCGCTGCGGCCCCTATGGTACGCAGCGGGTATGGGTCAGAGAGGAGCAGTAAATATGGTAGATCTAACACCGGGCATCATAATCCACTCGCCGGTTTTAGTGCCGGAACAGGGCTGTGCATTTCCCGAAGATTCAGAAGGCCACTATCAGGTGTGCCGGTTCTATAAGGGGCTGAACCGCACGCGCGGGCGCTTCATAGCACCGCCTGAATGGAATGCACCGAAATGCGATCTTTTTAATATCTGGTTAGATAAGCCGCTGACGAAGTGCACCGTCTGCCGGGCGCTTTGTGAGAGCGAGGCGCTGCTGAAATAAGCGGCTGTCAACCGTGTCAACGTAAAAAGCGGAATTTCCCCAAGAACCGAAGAAAATAAGCAATCTGTCAACGTTGTCAACCGGGCGTTTTCGTTTGGTTGACAAACTGGTTGACGCTGAAAAGCAAGCAATCAAGCCGTTTTTCTGGTTCTGTCAACATTGTCAACTATAAAATCTACTAGAAGAAGTAGAAAAGAAGAAAACAAGCGCACGCATAAGGCGCACACGCTTGTATGCTTGTGCCCGCGAGGGTATATAAGACATTTTGGTTGACAACGTTGACAGATGCCGGAAAAGTGGCTCCACTGCTGCATTTTTCCCGTCAACTTCAAATTTTCGGGTTTGGTTGACAGCCGGATCGAGTAAAGGAGTACAAAATGCGAGAGAAAACGGTAGAAGCAGCCCTGCGGAAGGCCGTGGAGGACGAAGGCGGGCTGTGCTTGAAGTGGGTGTGTCCGGGTCACACGGGTGTGCCGGATCGGATCATCCTCTTTCCCGGCGGCGTCATTGCTTTTGTGGAACTGAAGCGCCCCGGAGCAAAGGTCAAGGCGGGCGGCTTGCAGGAATGGTGGCGGGAGAAAATCCAGAGCTTCGGCTTCCCCTGCTACGAGATCAGCCGCAAATATCAGGCCGTGGCTCTGGCCAAGCGGCTGAGCATGGGAAGTCAGATGCGGCAGTTGAGCGCAGAGGATGCTATACAGCCTCAGTCCGATGCGTCCGTTGACTGGGATGATGACTGGGATGATGTCTGGTGAGACGATCCGTTTGAAGATCAAGATTGCCTTGACTGACCCACGCCATAAAAAAAAAGAGGAGGTCAAACCTTATGCAGCATTTCACGCCACACCCGTATCAGCAAGCGGCTATTGACGCGATCCTTGACAAGCCCAGCGTTGCGCTGTGGATGGAGATGGGTCTGGGCAAGACCGTAGTTACCCTGACCGCCATTGATACCCTGATCTACGATGCTGCCGAGATCCGGCGCGTGCTGGTTGTGGCGCCGAAGAAGGTGGCAGAAGCTACATGGCAGGACGAGGCGCAGAAGTGGGATCACCTCCAGCACCTGCGGATCTCCACTGTGCTGGGCACCGAGGCGCAGCGCATTGCAGCTCTGAACACCCCGGCAGATGTGTATATCATCAATCGCGAAAACTGCTACTGGCTGGTGGGGCACTACGGCAGACACTGGCCTTTTGACATGGTGGTGCTGGATGAAGCATCCAGTTTCAAGAACCACGCCGCCCAGCGGTTTAAGGCGTTGAAGGCTGTGCGGCCGAAGATCGCCAAGGTGGTGGAACTGACCGGAACCCCGGCGCCCAACAACCTGCTGGATCTCTGGGCGCAGATCTATCTGCTGGATCAGGGGGAGCGGCTGGGCAAGTACGTCACGCACTACCGGCAGGCCTATTTCTGGCCCACAGAATACAGCTGGGAAGCCAAGGACGGGGCGGGCGATGCGATCCGGCGCAAGATCTCTGATCTGGTGCTGAGTTTCAAAGCCGCCGATCTGCTGGAACTGCCAGAAAAGATCGTGGAGGACGTGCCCGTTGTGCTGGATGCAAAGGCCGCTGCGGCTTATAAAACCATGGAGAAGAAGTGCCTGCTGCAGGTGGACGGCGAAGCCATTACAGCCCAACAGGCGGCGTCCCTGACCAACAAGCTGCTGCAGCTGTGCAATGGCAGCTTGTACGATGATGACGGCCAGATGCACCAGATCCACCGCTGCAAGCTGGACGCCTTTGACGAGCTGATCGACCAGCTGGACGGGCAGAAAGCCCTTGTATTTTACCATTTCCGCTTTGACGAAGAGCAGCTTGTGGAGACCCTGAAACACAACCACAGCGGCCTGCGCGTGGCTGTGCTGCGAGATAACAAAGATGCAGCAGCATGGAACGCCGGGGAGATTGATGTGCTGCTGGCGCAGCCTGCCTCTTGTGCCTACGGCCTGAACCTGCAGCAGGGCGGGCACCACCTGATCTGGTACAGTATGCCATGGAGTTTGGAGCTGTACGCACAGGGCGAAGCCCGGCTTTACCGGCAGGGTCAGAAGCAGAGCGTGATCGTGCACCGGCTGATCGTGAAGCACGGCGCGGATGAGCTGGTGGTAAAAGCACTGAACAGCAAAGACCGCAACCAGAACGCCTTAATGCAGGCGCTGAAGTCGTATATCAAAGAAAGGGGCTAATCTATGAGTATTCGGGCTTTCCGGCGGCTTTCCAGAGCGGAGCGCCGGGCGTACATTTCGCGGGTACAGGATCCACTTACCCTGCGCGTGCTGGAGATCGCGTTTCTGGGCGCCGGTAAGGTCAGCTGGGCAAAGGTGGCCTGCATGATCGGCGGCGGCAACACCCCGGACAGCGTGCGCATGATGGCAACCCGGGTGATCGCGCAGTTATAACCTGTTCGTTTCGGAAGCACCTCTTGCGGTAGTCTTGAAAATAGATTACCGCGGGAGGTGTTTTTCTATGCGCTGTGCAGATCATGCGCTTGAATATCGTAAGCTGGCTGACATTAAGCCGTACCAGAAGAATCCGCGGAAAAACGACAAGTCGGTGACCGCGGTAGCCAACAGCATCCGGGAGTATGGTTTTCAAAGCCCGATCATCGTAGACCGGGACGGCGTGATTATCGCCGGGCATACCCGGTACAAGGCAGCAAAGCGGCTGCGGCTGTCCACCGTGCCTGTGATCGTGGCTGCAGAGCTGACCCCGGAGCAGGCCAAAGAACTGCGCATCGCAGACAACAGCACCAGCGAGGTGGCCGAGTGGGATCTGCCGGTGCTGTCTGCAGAGCTGGCACAGCTGACCTTTGACCCTGCAAAGTTTGGTTTGCCGGTGGATCTGTTGACCCCGGTACAGCCCGAAGAACCGGAGCCAGAGGCCGAGGAGGATCCGTTGGAGCGCGACCGACCATACAAGGCAGAACGCAGCTGGCAGAACACCCAGATCTCTGTGTTCGACAGTGCCAGCCCCTACGGCATCCCGGCAATGGCACCTGTGGAGCCCGTGCCGGACGGTATCGTGTGGGAGGGGTTCAACTACGCGCTCACCGAGACGGCACCCGCCGGGAAGGGCTTGCACTTCTTTCTGGACGACTACCAGTTTGAACGGGTCTGGGCATCCCCGGACAGGTATCTAGACCTGCTGTCCCGGTTTGACTATGTGATCGCCCCGGACTTCTCACAGTACGGCAACTGGCCGGGCGCGCTGAACCTCTACAACCACTACCGCAAAATGTGGTGCGCAGCGTACTGGCAGGAATGCGGGATCCGCGTTGTGCCCTATGTGATCTACCGGGAGGATCTGGCCGCATGGGCGCTGGACGGGATCCCCGCCAACGCGCCGATCTGTATGTCAAGCGTCAGCGATATGAATAAAAAGCAACGGGTCAGTCAGCTGCGGGAAGAGGTGGAGTACGTTCTGGGCACCCTGCGCCCCAGTCAGCTGCTGTGGTACGGCGCAGCGCCGGAATGGCTCCGGGAGGTGTACGCCGGGCCGCTGATCCATATCCCACCCTTCAGTGCAAGCATTGAAAAGCGCATCCGAAAATGATATAGTGAAAGTGAGATCATCATGCCAAAGTCCAGCAGTTCCTCCTCCAAGAAGGGCGGCGGGCAGCGTTTTCTGCCTGCCGTCATCAATCCGCTTGTCCCTAAGCAGCCCAGCATCCTGCCGGATCCCAACGACCCTTTGAGCCGCTACGCCGGTGTGCGCGGGCGGCCGATGGAAGTTGACCCCGCTGCCCGGGACGCAAACCCGAACTACGCAAAGGGCGAAGAATATCGGACAAACTGCCAGCGCTGCATCTGGGCGTATGAGATGCGCCGCCGCGGCTATGACGTGGAAGCAAAGCCCAGAACGCGGAGCATGACCGACCCCGCGTACAACCGCGGGTGGACCACCTTCATGCAGGGCGGTTCGTCTGCGTCACTGGTAAGCACCCCCACGCAGAAGGCCGTGGAGAAGCAGATGGCATCTTGGGGCGAGGGTGCCCGCGCAGTAGTGCAGATCACCTATAAGGGCGGCAGGTGCGGGCACGTTTTTATCGCGGAGCGCCGGAACGGTCAGACCCTTTTTGTAGAGCCGCAGGCGTACAACTGGCAGAAACCGTCCACCGGTTACCTGAGCGCCATGTCAAAACACATCACCATGTCCCAGACGCACCTGATGCGCATTGACAATATGCAGCCCGATCCCAACAAAGTGGGCATCTTTGTACAGCCCAGCAAGCACTGATCTAGGAGGATTTTACAATGGCCGTAAACTATGCAGACGCCAAAAAGAAAGCTCTTGCCCGTGATCCCAAAACCGCTGTGTGCCTTGACTACGGGGACGCTTGGTTCTTTGCTCCCAAGGCGGGCGGCATCGGGGACGGCATGGTGGTGATGAAGAACAACGGCGAGGTGAAGCCCATGTTCATGTACGCCGCTATGGGCACCGGATCCGACAAGCCCAAGAAGCTGAACTTTGCCACCGGGCAGGCCAGCACCCGCACCGCTGCCAAAAAGGCAGCTCCGAAGAAGAAAAAGTAAAACCGTTCGTTTTCTGAAAGCTATCTCTGGTATGCTCACCGGAGATAGCTTTTCTTTTTGCTATCCCGCCGGGGGCGTTTTTCCTACTCCTTTCCGCTCCCGGTGCATCTTAGCCAAAACGGCACGCACGCGGGCCACCTCCTCCCGCATGGCCCACAGCAGGCCAGTGCGTGCCGTTTTTATTTCGGAGGTGATCTGTTGGCCCGCAAGTCTAAAATAAGCAAATGGGATACTCCCGCCGGGCTGCTGCGCTTGCAGCGGCTTGCCATGCAGGGACTGACGCAGGCCGAGATCTGCGCGGCCATTGACGTGCCTGTGCGCACGTTTCGGCGCTGGTGTACCGAAAACAAATCAATTGCGAAGGCGGTTGCAAACGGCAAGGAAGTTGCTGTTGCTGCCGTGGAGGACGCGCTGTACAAGAAAGCACTGTCCGGTGATCTGGGCGCGATGTGCTTTTTTCTAAAAAATCGAGCACCCGAGCAATGGAGCGAGCACCCAGAGCTGCGTGGGTATGACGGGAAGGTGGTGTTCGTGGATGACATCCCAAAGACGGCCCCGCCCGCAGCAGAACCTGCTGGCGCCGAAGCAGCTGAAGCTAAGTGATCTGATCATCCCTGAGTACTATGCCGCCCATACAGCGATCTGGTCCGGCGAGTATAACGAGTATCTGGGCGATGGCGGGCGCGGCAGCCTGAAGTCTACCTTTGCTGCTACGGAGGTGGTGCTGCTGGTCATGCGCACCCCGAACATTCACGCGGTAGTGCTGCGTAAAGTCGGCAACACCATTGCCACCAGCGTCTGGCCGGAGTATAACCGCGTCATTGATCGCATGGGGATCCGGCACCTGTGGAAGCAAACCAAGAAGCCGTACACCCTGACCTATATCCCCACCGGGCAGACGATCCAGTTTTACGGTCTGGATGACCCCGGCAAGCTGAAATCTATTGCGGTACCGTTCGGCTATTTCGGCGTGATGCACTTTGAAGAATTTGATCAGTTTGATGGCCCGGAGGAGATCCGAAACGTGGAGCAGTCTGTTTTCCGCGGTGGCCCCTTCAGCTTTTCCTTCAAAACCTTCAACAGCCCGGCCATGGCGCGGCACTGGGTCAACCGGTACAAACGGGAGCCCAAGCCCAAGCAATTCCGGCACCATACCACCTACCTGACCACCCCGCCGGACTGGCTGGGTCCCCGCTTTTTCGATGACGCGGAGACCCTGAAGCAGCGAGACCCCATCGCATACGCCCACGAGTATATGGGCGAGGTGGTGGGCTGCGGGCAGCAGGTGTTTACCAACATCACACTGCGGCCTATCACCCGGGAGGAGATCGCAGGGTTTGACCGCCGGTACTACGGGCTGGACTTTGGCTGGTACCCGGATCCGAACCATTTCGGCGGGCTGTCTTATGACCACGCCCGGCAGACCGTGTATATTTTCGAGGAGCACCGGGCGCAGCGGGAGACGGACGCCGCGCTGGCGCAGGTGCTGCAGCCCCACCTGCGGGATGACATCGTGGGTGACAGCGCGGCCAACCGGTCAATCGCTACACTGCGCGATCTGGGATACCGCGGGCTGCGGGGCTGCCACAAGTACGCAGCCAACGGCGGCACCAGCGTGACAGACGGCATGAAGTGGCTGCAAAGCCGTGCAGAGATCGTGATCGACCCGGTGCGCTGCCCGTGGACGGCGCGGGAGTTTTCCGAGTATGAGTATGCCATAGACAAAAAGACCGGCGAGGTGATGCCCGGCTATGTGGATGCTGCAAACCACAGCATTGATATGGCCCGGTATGCGCTGGAAGATGTGTGGCAAAAGAGAGGTGTGCAGAACGCATGATAAACCACGCAGACATTGAGAACGTGATCGGGTGCAAGACGCTGGTCACGGATCGGATGCAGCAGGCAATCGAGGGCTGGTATGACGCGGCGATTGACGGCCTGCCGATGAACCATAACCCGGAGACCCTGACGCTGGGACTGCCGTCCCTGATCTGCTCCGAGCTGGCGCGCCTGACCACGCTGGAGCTGGAGGTCAAAGTGGAGGGCAGCCCGCGGGCTGACTGGATCAACACCCAGCTGCAGCGGGTCATTTCCCCGCGCAAAAGGCGTATTCTGGCCGTTGCCCTTGCGCTGGGCAGCGGTGTGTGGAAGCCCTACCAGAGCGGCAGCAAGCTGGGCATTTCCTTCAGCAACGCCGCCTGCTACTTTCCCGTGTCCCACGACATCGAGGGCAGTCTGACCGAGGGTGTTTTTATCGACACCATACAGGACAATGAAAACTACTACCACCGTCTGGAGTGGCTCCATGTGCTGGAAAGCCGCCGGGATCTGCGGGACGAAGAGTTGGCGCAGCTGGAGGACAACGACCTTGACGCCCCGGTGCAGTTTCCCTGCGTCAAAGTGGTGAACATGGCTTTCCGCAGCTCTACGCAGGATAGTCTGGGCAGCCCGGACGAGTTGAGCATACGCCCGGAGTGGGACGAGATCCAGCCGGTGGCGTACCTGTCCGGGCTGGAGAAGCTGCCGGTGGGCTACTTCGTCACCCCCATCGTGAACAGCGTAGATCCCGGCAGCGAATTGGGCGCGGCCATGTTTGAGCCCGCCCGCGTCCAGATCATTGACGCCGAGGAACAGTACACCCGGCTTGACTGGGAGTACGAAGCCGCCGAAATGGCGATTGACGTGCCGGACACCTACCTGAAGCCCGGCGGCGCTGGCGAAGATCTTTCACGCGCGCAGGCGCTGAAGCTGTACGGTGTGCCCCCGGAGGGGATCCCCGGGACGGCGCCGCACCACCGGGAACGCCTTTTTCACGGCATGAACGTGAACACCGGTATCACCCAGAACACGCCCTTCTATCAGGTGTTTGCCCCCGCGCTGCGCGATACCAGCTACCTGACCGGCCTGAACCAGTATCTGCGCAACGTGGAGAGCCACGCCGGGCTGAGTTTTGGCGTGATCTCGCAGGTGGCAGACGTGGAAAAGACCGCCACCGAGATCGTGAGCAGCCGCCAGAAGCTGTATGCAACCGTTTCCGACCTGCAGGCAGCACTGGAGGACGCGCTGCGCGGTCTGATTGACGCCCTTAACTACTGGGGTGATCACATTAAGGGCGCGCCCGGGCGCGGGAAGCTGAGCATCGCGTTCCACTGGGATGACAGCATTATTCTTGACCGCATCACAGAAATGGATCAGTGGCGGCAGGATGTGTCCATGGGGCTGCGCGGTAAGGCTGAGTATCGGCAGCACTTCTTTGGCGAGGACGAGGAGACCGCGGCACAGGCGATCCGGGAGATCCAGACCGAGAGCGCCGCAACAGATATTTTGCAGGGGGTAATCGACAATGGCGATGGCTAAGAGCGCAAAGGCCGTGCAGCTGCGCCGGGCAGCAGAGCGCATGGACTGGCTGATGGCAAACGCCCGGATCCTGCGCAGTCCGGCGCTGTGGGAGAAATACTACGAGGCGCAGCGCATAATCCGTCTGCTGGGCTTTGAGGTGACGCTGGAAGGCGACAAGCATCGGGTGACCCCATGCTGACGCCGGAGCAGGTCAACGCGTATGCCGGGCTGCTGGCTGCCCCGTGGGACGAGCTGAACGAGCGGATTCTGCGGGACATGGTGCGCCGGATCGTGAAAGCGGGCGGCGTCACCGCCACAGCCGAGTGGCAGAGCTACCGGGCGCAGGCGTTGGGCGCCAGCAAGGCGTATCTGATCCAGCAGATGAACCTGATCGTGCAGCAGATCGGCCCGAAGGAGGCTGCTATTTTCGCGCAAGCCATGAAGCAGGCCTACGGGATTGACGTGAATGACGCCGCCAAGGCTGGCCGGGTACTCCCTACACTGGGGGAGAACGAGGAGGCGCAGCAGATCGTCCAGAGCGGCTACCGGCGCACCATGAACACCCTGTACAACCTGACCCAGACCCGCGCGCTTATGGGTAACCTGAACATGACAGAGACCTCCCAGCGGCAGCTGGCCTATTATCTGGACATGGCGCACGCGGATGCGATCAGCGGAGCCTTCAGCTCTGACGCTGCCGCCCGCCGGGCGCTGAATGAGCTGGCAACCAAGGGTCTGGGCGCGATCACCTACCCAAGCGGTCATGTAGACACGCTGGACGTTGTGGTTTTACGAGCTACACGCACCGGAGTAAACCAGACCGCCGGGGAGATCACCCGTTACAATGCGGACACGCTGGAGTGCGATCTGATGGAGCTGGATGCCCATGTGGGTGCCCGTACCGGTAACGGCGGGCCGAACCTGACCAACCACAGCTGGTGGCAGGGGCAGCTGGTCAGCCGCAGCGGGCAGCACGGGTATCTGTCTCTGTCAGATATCGGCTACGGGGATGTGCGCGGCTTTATGGGTGCAAACTGCGCACACAACTGGAGTATGTACTGGGAAGGCGCCAGCACACGCAGCTATTCCCCGGAGCGTCTGGAGCGGATCAACAGCGCCACTGTTTCCTACAACGGGAAGGAGATCGGGCGGTACAAGGCCACCCAGATGCAACGTGCACAGGAACGCCAGATCCGGGCTGACAAGCGGGCATTTCTTGTTGCTAAGGAAAGTGGCCAGAAGGATGCCGAAAAAGCCGCGGCAGACAAGCTGGCAGTCTCTCGTGCAAAGATGAAAGACTTTCTGCAGCAGACAGGGCTGCACCAGTATCAGCTGCGCGAGAGCGTGCCCGGCTTCGGGCGCAGCGCAGCAGCCAGCGCGGCAGCACAGGCGAAAAAATAAGAAAACCCCGGAGGGCAGCACCTCCGGGGTTCTGTTTTATTGTGCGTTCGTCATATCCAGCTGACTGCGCTGCATCAATGCTATGGACAGCGCCAGATCCGTGGGGTGGCTGTAGACGTTCCACAGGTTCGCTGCCAGCTGCTGCTCTTTCTTCTTTGCCAGCCAGACAGGACACGGCTCGCTGTCCGGCGTGCTGCTCGGGGGCAGTTCCGGCGTTTCGGTGACCCAGCCGAACACCAGCAGCAGGCTCTTTTCGGGATCCAGCTCAAGCAGCCCGGTGGCCACGTCCACCTGCACCCCGCGGATCTGGCAACTCTCCTGCACCTCCCGCAGCGCGGCTTCTATGCACTCGTTCGTGTTCTGGGTGTACTCGATCTCACGGGAAGGCAGCCGGTAGATATCGCCCTGCTGGAGTACCAGCAGCTGCCCAAGATTGTTGGTGATGACCGCTGCACAGCGGATCTTCTTTGTGCTCTCACTCATAGTAAAACCTCCTTAGCTTTGAGTTTGCGTGTCAGGTGCGCCGCAGGTCTGCGTATTTGAGGAACAAACTTTGAACATACGCTCTGTGCATGGTTGAACAGAACCACTCTTCTGCGTTTCGCCCAGAGCGGATAGGCGGTACCCAGTATGCCATGCGGACGACTGAGTGGTCGTACTCCTCCGGGCAGCATTTAATCGTGGCTGACAGCACCCGTATCACCCGTGCGACACCGTACTTCTTTACCATGTTGTCTACGTTCAGACGATTCAGCTCTTTGGCGAGTGCGCTCAGCTTGTCCCGTTCCGCGAACCACTCCGCTCTGTTCTCAGCCGGGATGGTAGCCAGTTGGTTCATAAGTTCTCTGTCAAACATTGTTCAGGTCTCCTCTCTTTAGTGTACTTTGATCAGCGTTCCGCTGTTCAGAATGTACCATTCTTCACCGTTCTTCATGGTCGTCTTGCAGTTCTGCGCTTTAAGCAGCACCCGCATTTGGGCCAGCTGCTTCTCAGTGCACTGCATCCAGAAAAACCCGGCGTAGTTAAACCACTCGTTGCTCTGGATGTTCACAGTGCGAGCATTCTCAAAAATGCGGTTGAAGGTGCTGGTTTTCATGGTTCAGCCCTCCTTTACCAGTTCAAAGTGCTTGATGCTGTCCAGTACAATCTTCCTGCCCTGCAGCAGTTCCACGCCTTGCAGCACCAGTTCAATGTGCATCATGCTGATGGGATCGCACTTTCCGGTGCTGAGCAGCTGGTCTGCAAGCTCATCGCGCAGCTTCAGGTTGTAACAAGTCTCGCCGGTGATCTGCTGGCCGTTCTCCTCGATCTCGGTGGTGTCGTAAGTGATGTTCAGGGTTTTCATGGTTTTTAGTCCTCCAATATTGTTTAGAATTCGTTGAAATCTCCAGCATCGAACAGCAGGCCGCTTCTGAATTTCAGGTTGAGCTTGCTTTCAGGGGGTTTGCGCTTGAAAACAGGACTTCCGTTTACCAGTTCTGCATACACGGAAAAGCTGCAGCGGGTACCTTGGAGAGTGATGTAAACACCGTTCTCATAAGCACGGAGTTCACCAAGTTCCAGCCCCCAAGAAGTGGTAAACTCGAGGTTTCTGCTCAACGCATTGTGGAGGGCTGACTTCTTGTTGTCCGGCATCATACTGAAGAGTTCCAGCGCTTGTTTCTCGCAGTGCACGTTTTTGATTTCCATGGTATTTCCTCCGTCTGTTTTGTGGGTGCTTTGTTCTACGGCTTTATTATAGCACGAATATTAGTGCATTAATATTGATGTTTTGCACGAATATCGGTGCATAATTTTGGAGTTTTTGCACTTGTTTTCGTGCAATGGTTCTGTTATGATATACTGGAGGAGGGATATTATGCCGCTGAAGTACAAAATGGATGTACTGGAAGCCCTGAAGGCTGCCGGGTACAACACCACAAGGATCCGCAGGGAGGGGCTGTTCAGCCAATCTACACTGCAAAAATTAAGAACCGGCGGGCAGCTTTCGTGGTCAAACATTGAGATGATCTGCAAGCTGCTGGACTGCCAGCCCGGTGATCTGCTTGAATACACCCCGGAATAATATGTTCTTTGCCGCGCTCCAGAGCATCTGGAGCGCTTTTTTTTTGTTGACACGAAAAAGCGTGTAACGGTGCGGCTTTTGGCAGCTGTCAACCATGTCAACTTAAATTCTATATCCAGACCCGAAAGAGAAGAAAAGAAGAATACACCCGTGCGAACACGCTTGATGCGCGCCCGCGAGAGATTACAGGGAACCGGCGTTGACATGGTTGACAGGTTGACGTTTTTCTAATCGTGTTCGTTTTTCTGACCGGGATGCTGCTATCCTTTACCCAGATCACACCGAGCCCCCGGTGTACAAAGAGGGGCAGAGAGCCCGTGTAAGGCAACACGATACCAAGTGCCGTAGCTCTCCAAGGAGGAAAAACCATGAAACGCGAGGATTTGAGAGCCATCGAAGGCCTGACCGAGGAGCAGATCAACCAGATCATGCGCCTGCACGGTCAGGACGAAACCGCCCATCAGGCCACTGTACAGGGCTTGCAGGCGCAGCTGACTACTGCGCAGAAGGGTCTTGCAGCCTTTGAGGGCGTAGACGTGAACGATCTGCGCAACCAGATCACGG
>ERZ1027229.217-NODE-217-length-31674-cov-10.536829_pt1 | contig 31674 bp, 32 predicted proteins | sample MGYA00519245_ERZ1027229 | MGnify/ENA primary metagenome ERZ1027229 (study PRJEB26926, sample SAMN06164466) | human gut metagenome | biome: ENVO:00009003; feature: ENVO:2100002; material: ENVO:00002003 | host: Homo sapiens | place: USA | collected 2012 ...
GACATTGTTGTGTAAACGATAAAGATAACAATAATACATATTACACAATTGATGATACCTCCACCTACAACAAACTAATAGAATTTGCAAAATCGCTGGTGGATTAAGCGTTGCAATACGCATCTGTGAGGGGCTGTCGCTTTAACGATTGAAAATCGTTAAGGTACCAGCCTCTTTTTCCTATAAAAATACGATTTTTAAGTTACTATTTATTAAAACTTCCGCTCTGCGACAGTTGTCCCGCCGGCTTGTTTAATATAATCTTATCTTTATCCTCGTATACTATATCCATCTTAACTAATAATTCCAATACTCTTAATCCACTTTGTAAAAAGTACTTTCCACTCACCAGTCTGTGCAAAATCATCACCACAGCCATAACCATGGCCACCTGTTCTGAATATATGAAGTTCAGCACTTACCCCGGCTTTTCTTGCTGCCATATAAAAGCCCACACTGTTCTCAGACAATGTTGTTCTGTCATCATCCGTTTCACATATAAATACTGGCGGCATATCCGGTCTTACAAGCTTATCCGGATTATACTTATGCAGTATCTTTGCCTTACTGTCACTGATTCTCTCAAGCACCTGTTCCTCAGACATATATCTTTTGCCTGCTTCAATACAATCGTCAATACTTATAACCGGATATGAACAAACAGCAAAATCTGGTCTTGCTGATAGTTTATCATATTCATCCTTATACTTATAATCCGCATACACATCACTTTCATAAGCTGTTGATAATAACGCTGCCATAAAGCCTCCTGCTGAAAAGCCCATAACGCCTATCTTAGCTTCATCTATACCGAATTCCTGCGCCCTTCCTCTTATAACTCTCATTGCGCGCATAGCATCTATAAGTGGGACATCCTCTGCATTATCATGTTCATCTGATGGAAGTCTGCATTCAAGAACAAATGCAGCTATTCCCATACTATTAAGCCACTTTGCAACATCTTCACCTTCAAAGTTGTATACAAGGCGTCTGAACGCACCTCCTGGAATAATCAATACTGCCGGAATCCTTTGTCTGTCTGTACTGTTACCAATACCATCAGGTATATAAGGAACAATATCCGGATCTGTAATGTTCTGCACTATATGCTTTACTCTTCCATCAGGCATATCTTCAGTGTAATATTTTCTTGTAAGCTTAAGGTTCTGCGAACCCGGAGCCCCATGCTCAAACAGCCTTATCTTGTTTACTGGTGTCTTAAACACCTCATTCTGCGTATCTGTCATATCTACTCATCCCTGCTCTCAAGAAACAAAAGCTTATTAGCCTGTATGCTCAGCTCATCATAATGCATAAGCATATCACTCTCATCATATTCTTCCGGAATCACTTTATAGCCTTCAAACCTTATAAGATTCTTGAAATATTCTTCCACATCTGCTGTCTGCTTAACAACAACCTCACTGAATGCCACTCCCTCTTCTGACTCCTGAAAATCTGGTCTGTAAAGAAGCTCACCGGTAATTATATTTTCTTTATCGGCTACAAATACAGCTTTGGCATAATATTTGTTACTGTCCGTTGTCGCAAGACGTATTCTTCTTGGTGGTGCCATCGTCTTATCATTCATGGCATTCGCTTTCCTGACTTCTTCTGCATCAAAATATTCCTTTTCAATTATCATATTTAACCTTCTTTCTGTCATATAAATCACTCATAGTTTTACAATATCCAAAACAGGACGATATATTTAAGGTTCTTATGGATATATGTTCTAAACAGGCTTTTGTATCAGGGGAAACTATTTTTCCATTTTTTAGCCCCAAAAATGGAATTTATTTTTTTACTTTCTTTTCCCCGGTTTTGCATTAAATAAATTCATCTTCTTCTTTTCACCTTGCTTCTTTTTGAAAAATTATATTTCCTTTTTTATGAAGAATTTCGGAAAATTAGATTTGCGTGATACAAAGAAGTAATTGTCTACCACTATGCTAACTCACATAGTGCTAAACGTCAATTATTTCTTACCATTATATTTTATCTGGTCTGACTTCTGTTGAATTAACTTCACGCACCATCTGCATCATATAATTTTTATTCATATCACCATTATCAGTAACTAATATAAGTTCGCGTAGGCTGCTTGGTAAAACATATAGCCCTTTACAATTATTACCAGTTTAATCCTTCACCTTATTTAAACAATCCTTTAAAATGTCTGTGTTATCGTAAAGCAATACAGATACCCGGAATGTTCTGTCTTTGTTAGATAGCACATAAAGGCTTGTATCAAAATCATCTTTATCCATTTTATAGCAGATATTATTCTTAACATTGGAAAACCGTGATACACCCCCACCTACAACGAACTCATAGAGTTCGCAAAATCGCTGGTGGATTAAAATTAATGCAATAACAATCACATATGAATAAAATTCTACAAGAAAACAGTTGTAATTGCCTCAGATATGAAGATAATATTAGAATACAGAGCTTGATTATAGGAGAGACTTGAAGTGAATATAAGAAAAGCAGACATAGCATTTGACTACGTTATAAAACAAATGAAAGGACAACCATGATAAAAATTGACCTCATAACCGGATTCTTAGGTTCCGGCAAGACAACATTTATAAAAAAATATGCAAAGCATCTTATGGATAAAGGGCATCATATAGGGATTCTGGAGAATGATTTTGGTGCGATTAATGTAGATATGATGCTTCTTCAGGAGCTTATGGGAGATTACTGTGACCTTGAGATGATATCAGGCGGCTGTGATAAGGAGACACACAGACGCAGATTCAGGACAAAGCTTATCGCAATGGCAATGAGCGGGTATGACAGGATAATTGTTGAACCGTCAGGAATATATGATATAGATGAATTCTTTGATGTGCTGCATGACGAGCCGCTCGACCAATGGTATGAGGTTGGCAGTGTTATAGCGATAGTTGATGCGCAGATACCTGATAAGCTGTCTAAGGAGGCGGATTATCTGCTTGCTTCTGAGGCTGCGGATGCGGGCAGGATAATTCTCAGCCATACTGACGAGGCATCACCCGAACAGGCAAAGGCAGCGGTAAAGCACATAAACAGAGCGCTTAAGCAGATACAGTGCCGCAGGCATTTTGATGAAAATAATGCCGGTGAGGTACTTATGAAAAGCACAATGCAGCTTACAAAAGAGGACATGGACGCGCTGATGACATGCGGATACGTGTCAGAGGATTTTCAAAAGATGGATATAGGCGATGACGAGGGCTTTAAATCGCTGTTTTTCATGAATATGGATATAAGCAGGGAGCAGCTCGCCAGAGCCGCTGCCGTGCTTATGAATGATAAGGAAATAGAGAAGAAATGCGGACATATATACCGCATTAAGGGCTTCATTCAGGAAGCGGACGGCAGCTGGCTTCAGATTAACGCAATCCACGGACAGACAACAGTTGAGCCTGCTGCGTCAGGACAGAGCGTTATTATTGTGATAGGCGAGCATCTTGATGAAGAGAGCATCCGCCGGGAGCTTAACGGTAGTAACTAGCAGTAGTAAAATATTAAAAGATACGCCATCCGGTGCAGTGCCGGGGGGCGTATTTTTTTACTGTCTCTGAGATAATGGTTTATGAATAATCAGTTCCTGAACAATTACGCTGTACCCAAACGATAGTTAAATGCTTGCGGCTTGCCTGTACGGCTGATATAATAAAAGATAAGTTATACGACAGGTTAATAACATTATAATACAGTGTGTGACAGATGTTGAATGGAGGAGTTAAGAAGTGGCAGATTTGGATAACAGCAAGGATTTGATTAGTGTATTGTGGAGTGGGGCAGATATCTTACGTTCCAAGATGGATGCTAATGAATATAAGGACTATTTATTAGGAATTGTATTTTATAAATATCTTTCGGATTCATTTCTTATAAAGGCGTATGACCTTATGTATGACGAAAAGCCTGAATCGATTAATGCGGCATTGGAAGCATATAAGGAGGCAATGTCTGAGGATAATGAAGACAAAGCAGAACTAAGGGAACAGATAATTCGTGAATGTCATTATCTCATTGAACCGGAGCTTACATATTCATGTTTTGCTGATGCAGCACGCAATAATACATTTAACCGTGAACAGCTTCAGAAGGCATTCAACAATATTGAACAGAGCGGTGAGATGTTTGCGGATCTGTTTGATGATATTGATCTATATTCAAGCAGGCTTGGAACAGGAGACCAGAAGCAGAGTGATACGATAGCCAGCCTGATTAAGGAGATTGACAAGGTTGATCTGCTTAATTCAGATGCAGAGGTGCTTGGCAATGCATATGAATATCTGATTGGACAGTTTGCATCGGAGACGGGCAAGAAAGCAGGGGAATTCTATACTCCGCAGGCTGTGTCAAAGATTCTCACAAGAATAGCAATAACGGGGCAGGAGACATTAAAAGGTCTGTCGGTATATGACCCTTGTATGGGGTCGGGCTCGCTTCTTCTTAATGCTAAGAGATATTCCAAAGACCCTCATAATATCAAATATTTTGGACAGGAGCTTAACACTTCAACTTATAATCTGGCAAGGATGAATATGATACTTCATGGAGTCCATCCTGACAACCAGAAGCTTCATCATGGCGATACGCTTGATGAGGACTGGCCTACAGGCGAGGAGACAGATTTTAACATGGTGCTCATGAATCCTCCATATTCATCCAAATGGAGCGCTGCGGCAGGATTCCTGCAGGATGAGCGCTTTAGTGATTACGGAGTGCTTGCACCAAAGTCAAAGGCAGACTATGCATTTTTGCTTCATGGATTATATCATCTGAAAAGCAATGGAACTATGGCAATTGTACTTCCTCATGGTGTCCTGTTCAGAGGTGCGGCAGAGGGAAAGATAAGAGAAAAGCTGCTTCGTTCAGGTAATATATATGCAGTTATCGGACTGCCGGCGAACCTCTTTTACAATACATCAATTCCTACGTGCATAATTGTACTCAAGAAACACAGAGATGGACGCGATGTACTTTTTATTGATGCTTCCAAGAAATTTGTAAAAGGTAAGAAGCAGAATGAGATGAGTGATGAGCACATAGAAGAAGTGCTTAATCTGTATAACAGGCGTGAAAGTGTTGACAAGGAAGCGTACCTTGCAAGCTTTGAAGATATCGAAAAGAATGACTTCAACCTTAATATTCCGCGTTATGTTGATAATTTTGAAAAAGAGGAAGAGGTAGATATTAATTCACTTCTCGCAGACATGCAGCAGACGGACAGAGAGATTGCAGAGACACAGACAGAATTCGTATCGCTTCTTAAAGAACTTACATCTGACGATGAGGAAACTATGGCGTCAATTAACAGATTTATTAGTATGCTGGAGAAGAATTGATAAATCATCCGGGAGATGAGTTTACTGTTAGCTTGCGGTTATGCAGGCTTGGAAATGGAGGTTTACGTGAACGAAAACGTGAAAAAACCGAAAGTTAGGTTCAAAGGGTATGAGGACGCTTGGGAACAGCGTAAGTTGGGGGAATTGGCTGAGATAGTTGGTGGCGGAACACCAAGCACAGGAGTAGATACATATTGGGATGGCGATATTGATTGGTATGCTCCAGCAGAAATAGGTGAACAGATTTATCTAAAATCTAGCCAGCGAAAAATAACAGAGGAAGGTTTAAATAAGAGTTCTGCTAAAATTCTTCCTATAGGAACAGTTCTCTTTACATCGCGAGCAGGCATAGGAAAAACCGCTATTTTGCTGAAAGAAGGCTGTACAAATCAGGGTTTTCAGTCCATAGTTCCGAATAAAGAAAAATTGGATTCATACTTTATTTTTACAAGGTCTGAAGAACTTAAGAAATATGGTGAAACAGTAGGTGCTGGCTCAACGTTTGTTGAGATATCTGGAAAACAGATGGCAAACATGGAATTGATGATGCCAAAGACGATGTCAGAACAGCAGCAAATTGGGCAGTATTTTTCCACCCTCGACAACCTCATCACTCTTCACCAGCAAAAGTGTGAAGAACTTCAAAAAATTAAGAAATTTATGCTACAGAACATGTTTGTCTAGGAGAAAGTGTGAAAAAATGGGGAAAATAATTTTATATCACGGCACTCCGAATGAATTTGTGACGCCGGTTTATGGCGGTGGAGATGACAAGCATGATTATGGACGCGGATTTTATCTGACGGAGAACATAGACCTTGCTAAGGAGTGGGCGGTATGCAGACCGAATGACAATAACGGCTGGGTTCATAAATACGAATTAGACAGCGACGGTTTAAAAATTCTTGATTTTCAGGAGAAAAATGTATTGGCTTGGCTTGCTGAGCTGATGAAGCACAGAGATGCATCAGATACAAAAAGATACAGAGTTTTGGCAGCAGGATTTATAGACAAGTATGGAATCAATACTGATGAATATGACGTAATAAAGGGTTGGAGAGCCAACGCATCATATTTTTATATAGCGAAGGAATTTGTCAGGGATAATATTGATGTGGATATTCTTGAAGAGCTGCTTTCTCTGGGCGGGCTTGGAATACAGTATTGCATTAAGAGTGAGCTGGCATATTCTAAGCTGAAAGAGATAGAGGCTGACAAAATATCAGTTGATTATGCTGAATTTAACGACAAATACAATCTGAGAGATATCGAAGCAAGAAAGAACATGCGTGATTTGGTTGATTCAGATGCTAACAAAGTAACCAATGTATTCAGCACATTGTTTTAGAGGTAGTGGAATGAGAGCTTATTCGGAAGCTTATTTGGGAGATGTAGTGGAGAATCAGGGGAAACTTTTTGATTATGTTGCACAGACATTCCCTGAGACGGATACAGAAGATTTTATTAATAAATATATGAGCAGCAGGACACGTAAATGCATTGATGATGCAATGGCGTATGTAAATACAATGGATGCCAAAGAATTGTGGAAGTACTTTACTGATAATGAAGATTATAAAATGAAAAAAGGTAAGGCACTCGGCGGTTTCATGCCGGATTGGATTGGCGAATTCTATGCTTATTATCAGTGGTATTACAATATACCAAGTGCGGAGATCGTTAAAAAAATTCCGGTTGATTTCCTTAAAAAGGCATATTACGGTTTGCACGATCTGGAACTCGACTTAGCAGTGCAGAAAGTTGGTGAAGTATAGTGGAGGTTATCTGCTTTCATAATCCAGATGAAGAAAATGGATATATGAGCAATTGGTTTCTTTCTGATTTGACCATTGATGGCGTAAAGTTCACTTCAATGGAACAATATATGATGTATAACAAAGCTGTGTGTTTTAATGACAAAGTAATTGCTGAACAGATTATGAATACACAGGATGTTGCACATATTAAAGAACTTGGGCGAAGCGTCCTAGGCTACAACGAGAATATCTGGAACGGAATGCGTCAGATTATAATATACGAGGGATTACTTGCAAAATTTACTCAGAATGATTCAATACGCGAGCAGTTGAAAAGCACAGGAAATGCAATTCTTGCCGAATGTGCAGTGCGTGACTGTATATGGGGAATAGGACTTGCAATGGATAATCCTAAACGGTTAGATATAAGCCAATGGAGGGGTCAAAACCTGCTAGGATACGCACTGATGATGGTTAGAAACAGAATTTAGGACTGCTTTTTGGGAACAGCGTAAGTTGGGGGATGTCTGTTCAAGAGTTCAAGGAAATGATGGAAGAATGGAGCTGCCCACATTAACTATATCTGCTGGCAATGGATGGATGAGGCAAGAGGATAGGTTCTCTGGAAATATAGCAGGTAAAGAACAAAGAAATTATACATTGCTTCATAGAGGTGAATTATCATATAATCACGGAAATTCTAAACTTGCAAAATATGGAGCTGTGTTTTCACTACAAACATATGAAGAAGCACTTGTGCCAAGGGTTTATCATAGCTTCAAAGTTGAAAATGGTGATGCGGATTTCGTGGAATATTATTTTGCTACAAAGTTACCAGATAAGGAACTTGGCAAATTGATTTCATCGGGAGCAAGAATGGATGGACTTCTTAATATTGGATATGAAGAATTTATGGGGATTCCTTTCTTATTTCCAAATGAAGAGGAACAGAGTAAAATTTCGTCATATTTCAGAACACTCGACCACCTAATCACTCTTCACCAGCAAAAGCCAATTCAGCAAAAATATAAAAATGATTAACAATATTAATAAAAAGATTTTACAGGAGGAGGTGACTTAATATGATGTATCCATTTATGACGTTAAATGATGAAACGGAGATAGTTCACTCGGATATGAATGCCGATGGAACTGTGAAAGTTTACATTGAAACACCTGACGCAGAAGATGGGTTTCATAATCTTACTTGCTATTTGCCATCATATAAGATTACAGAGAACCATGGATATACTGACGAAGAAGTTGAAAAGTTTATGGAAATAATAAAATCAACAGCGCACCTTATAATGGAGTTTTCAAAAGAGGGAGGATTTGAAAATGCCTCAGGTTTTTAAGATTGGTGCATATTGGGTGTATTTTTGGGCAAATGAAGGTGAACCTATAGAGCCGATACATGTTCACATATCGGAGGGAAGTCCCAAGAAGAATGCTACGAAAGTGTGGATAACAGCAGCAGGAAAATGCATTGTGGATAATAATTTATCTAACATACCCAAAACAGCATTAAGGAATATTGTTAGAATAATTGAAGCAAGAAGTGATGAAGTAATAGAGAAGTGGATAGACTTTTTTGGCGATATAAGGTATTACTGTTGATTGATTAAGATAATACTATAACAATGCTGTATATAAACTAGTGCGCAGGATAATTTGCAGCTACAGGTTGGGAACAGCGTAAGTTGGAGTCGCTTTGCGATGTTTTCACGGATGGCGATTGGATAGAAGCCAAAGACCAGAGTGATTCAGGTATAAGATTGATTCAGACCGGTAATGTAGGAACTACAGAATATTTGGACAAAGAGAACAATAAAAAGTGGATTTCAGAGGAGACTTTTGAAAGACTGCATTGTAAAGAAATCTATGAAGGCGACATTCTTGTTTCAAGGTTACCGGAACCTGCTGGAAGAGCGTGTATTATGCCTAATTTGGGCATTCGCATGATTACAGCAGTTGATTGTACTATTGTAAGAACCAACAAGGAATATGACAGAAAATACCTTGTTCAGTATCTATCTACACCAATGTATTTCAAGGAAGTCAATTCGTTTCTTGGTGGGGGTACAAGACAAAGAATAAGTCGTGGAAATCTATCAGGAATAGATATTCCTATACCGTCAACAATAGATGAACAAGGGAAAATTGGTGAGTTTTTTGCTAATCTCGACCACCTCATCACTCTTCACCAGCGAGAGTGTGAGCAGGCAAAAAAATATAAAAAATATATGCTTCAAAAAATGTTTCCTCAAAATGGTTCAAATGTTCCGGAGATAAGATTTTCAGGATTTACTCACCCTTGGGAACAGCGTAAGTTGGGGGATGTCTGTTCAAGAGTTCAAGGAAATGATGGAAGAATGGAGCTGCCCACATTAACTATATCTGCTGGCAATGGATGGATGAGGCAAGAGGATAGGTTCTCTGGAAATATAGCAGGTAAAGAACAAAGAAATTATACATTGCTTCATAGAGGTGAATTATCATATAATCACGGAAATTCTAAACTTGCAAAATATGGAGCTGTGTTTTCACTACAAACATATGAAGAAGCACTTGTGCCAAGGGTTTATCATAGCTTCAAAGTTGAAAATGGTGATGCGGATTTCGTGGAATATTATTTTGCTACAAAGTTACCAGATAAGGAACTTGGCAAATTGATTTCATCGGGAGCAAGAATGGATGGACTTCTTAATATTGGATATGAAGAATTTATGGGGATTCCTTTCTTATTTCCAAATGAAGAGGAACAGAGTAAAATTTCGTCATATTTCAGAACACTCGACCACCTAATCACTCTTCACCAACATAAGCCAATCCAACAAATAATCTACATAAGCAATCAACAATTCTACAATGTATATTTTGGGAGAAGATAATAATGAACCGTGAGCAACTGAAAGAATTTATCTGGGATAATTACAGCGTCAGACCGGATAATCCATGGGTGAAATATCCGGATTATGAGGTGTTCCGGCACAGTGGTAATAGAAAGTGGTTTGCTATTATTATGAGTGTACCGGAAGGCAGGCTTGGACTGAAGGGTGACGGAATCGTGGATATAGTCAATTTCAAATGTGAGCAGGCTCTGATAGGTTCTTTACTTGGAGAAGAAGGATTCTATCCGGCATATCACATGAGCAAGTCAAGCTGGATTACAGCTGCGCTGGATGGAAGTGTATCAGATGATAAAATAAAGCTGCTTTTGGATATGAGTTACGAAGCAACAGCAGCGCAAGCACAAACTTGATATGCGCAAAAGACAGCGCAGGAATGGAGATTAGTATGTCGGAATTAGAGTCAGTGATTGAAAGAAAGCTTATAGACCAGCTTGTATATGGAGATTCACAGTGGGTATACAGGGAAGACCTGAAGACAGAAGATGATTTATGGAAGAATTTCAGGTACATACTTGAGCAGAATAACAAAGACAGGCTTAATGGGGAACCGCTTTCTGATGCAGAGTTTGAACAGGTGAAGAACCAGCTGCAGTTTTCCTCATTTTATAAGGCGGGGGAATGGCTTGTCGGCGAGAACGGCAAGGTGATGGTTCATGTGCAGCGTGACACACAGAAACTTCATCTTGTGGTTATGAATCATGAGCATATAGCGGGCGGAAGCAGCGTGTATGAAGTCATTAACCAGTATAGCGCACTGCAATCAGATGATGAAGATGTGAGAGGCAGAAGATTCGATGTAACACTTATGATTAACGGGCTTCCAATGATTCACATTGAATTAAAGAACAGACAGCATTCATATATGGATGCATTCTGGCAGATAAAGAAATATATAGGCGAGGGCAAATTTACAGGCATTTTTTCAGCGGTTCAGATGTTTGTAATAAGCAATGGAGTTGATACAAGATATTTTTCTGCTGCGGGTGACACAGAGCTTAATCCCAAGTTTATAAGCGGCTGGCTTGACAGGAATAACGAGGCAGTATCTGATTATCTTGATTTTGCAAGGTGTGTTCTTCGTATACCGGAGGCGCATGAGATGATAGCAAGATATACTGTGCTTGATGAAGACGCAAAGAGGCTGATACTCCTGCGTCCATATCAGATTCATGCAATAGAATCAATACGTGAGGCATCCAAGACAGGGAATTCGGGCTTTGTGTGGCATACAACAGGCTCAGGCAAGACGTTGACATCTTATAAGGCAACAAGGAATCTTCTTATGGATATTCCATCAATTGATAAAGCCATATTCCTTATAGACAGAAAGGATCTTGATACACAGACTTCAATGGCATTTCAGGCATATGCCAATAATGATCTGATTGACGTTGATGAAACGGATAATGTTAATGATCTTAAGAAAAAGCTGAAATCAGCCGACAGACAGGTGATTGTAACAACAATACAGAAGCTGCAGATTCTGACAATGCGCAGACTTCAGGAAGGAACGGCTGATTATAACAGAATCAGGAATCTCAAGATTGCATTTGTGGTTGACGAATGCCACAGGGCAGTTACGCCTAATACCAAGAGAGAGCTTGAAAGATTTTTTGCAAGATCAATGTGGTATGGGTTTACAGGAACGCCGAGATTTGCAGAGAATCCGTATCCACAGCTTGGAGACCTGCCACGCACAACAGAAGAGCTTTACGGCGCCTGCCTTCACAAATATACAATTCAGAATGCAATCCGTGACAAAGCTGTCCTCGGCTTTCAGGTTGAGCATAATGGGCCTAAGAACATGGTGGATGAGACAGATACGGATGTATATGATAATGAAGCACACATGCTTAAGGTAATAGATGTTATTCTTAACAAATCATACTATAAGCTTGGATTCCAGAATGGCAAGGGCATGACATATGAGGGAATGCTTACTGCAAGTTCAATACAGATGGCACAGAAATACTATGATTTAATAAAGAAGGTTAAAAATGGTGAGACATCTGTTAAGATTGACGATAAGATTAAGCAGGTGCTTCCGGATTTTCCTAAATTTGCGATTACATATTCAGTAACGGAGAATGAAGAAGGCTCTCATGTTAACCAGCAGAAGATGCAGCAGTCTCTTGATGATTATAACGAAATGTTTGGTACAAAATATGACATTTCGCAGATACAGAGCTATAACAGTAATCTGAACAAGCGGCTTGCAAGAAAAGATGCAAGATTCAAAAGCAGAAAAGAGCAGCTTGATCTGGTTATTGTAGTGGACAGGCTTCTGACCGGATTTGATGCACCGTGCATGTCAACGATATTTATAGACAGGCAGCCGATGGGGCCGCATGACCTTATACAGGCATTTTCAAGGACTAACAGAATATTTGATAAGAATAAATCATACGGACAGATTGTTACATTCCAGGCACCGCGCATGTTCAAGGAATGCGTTGATAAGGCTGTAATGCTGTATTCGGCAGGCGGTACGGGGGATGTCATGCCTGCAGAGTGGGAGGATGTTGAACCGGCATTTTGTAAGGCGCTGGCTGCACTCAGGATTGCGGCGGCAGCTCCTGACGAAGTCCCGGGAATGTCTGAAAGGGAAAAAGAAGTCTTTGTTAAGATGTTCCAGAATTTTGACAGGCTGTTTGCGCAGCTTAAGTCATTTACCGATTACAGTGATGACATGCTTGCAGGTTATGGAATTACGGAGCAGGAATATGAGGACTATGCAGCGCACTATTTTAATGTAAAAGCAGAGATAGAAGCGGGCAGGGATGACCATGAAGGCAGAGATGATGAGATTGAAGCTGATATGGATTATGAACTTATGGCGTACAGTAATACGCGGATTGACTATGAATATATAATTAATCTCATCCAGAATATTGTATCACCGGATGAAGATGCTGCAGATATAACGCCTGAGGCGAGACAGAAGAAGATAGATGAAGTTAAGCAGTATATTGAGGAGCTGAGAAAAGATAATCCTAAGATTGCAGATATCATGTCTTCATTAATCTATGAGATAGAGCTTGACGAGAAGCGTTACAGGGGAAAGTCGATTCTTAATATTGTTGAAAATATGAAGAATGAGTGCATTGATAAGGTTGTTAATGATTTCTGTGTTGTGTGGTATGCGTCAAGGGATGATATTATGTATGCAGCTACACATTACAGAAATGGTGAGATACCTAACGAGAGTGCAATCAAAGCAACTGTCGATTATGCAGGATACAAGGCAGCACAGGAGAAAGCTATGCCTAAGTTCAAATTCTACGCCCAGATGATTAAAGAGCTGAAGAAAATACTTGATGATGAGATAAAGCCACTTATATCAGCGTAAGCACCAAGAAGAAACGGAGGTAGCTTATGCCAAACAATGCGGACAGTACAGCACTTTTTTGTGACTATTACAGACAATGGGTAGATGTTTATAAGAAAGATGCAATAAGAGAAGCCACAATGTCCAAATATCTTATGACACAGAAGTGGGTTGAACGTCTTGCACCTGAATTAAAGGTGTCGGAACTCACAAGGACAGCGTACCAGCAGCTTCTGAATGACTATGCAAAGGAGCACGAAAGACAGACTACGCTTGACTTTCACCATCAGCTCAAGGGAGCAATACTGGATGCGGTTGATGAGGGACTGATAGATCGTGATCCTACGAGAAAGGCAATTATAAAGGGCAGAACACCGAGAGCCAAGAAGATAAAATATCTTAACCAGTTTGAACTGCATACTCTGATTGCCAGTCTTGACATAAGAGAAGAACCTAACTGGGACTGGTTCATACTGCTGGTTGCAAAAACCGGGATGCGCTTTTCTGAGGCGCTTGCAATTACGCCGGCAGACTTTGATTTTTCAAGACAGACATTATCTGTAAGTAAGACATGGGACTACAAAGGGGATGGTGGATTCTTACCGACCAAGAATAATTCATCTGTGAGGAAAATACAGATAGACTGGCAGATTGTTGTCAAATTCTCGGAGTTGGTCAAGGGGATGCCTGAAGATAAGCCGATATTTGTGGGTGAATCTAAGATATATAATTCCACAGTCAATGATGTACTGACAAGGCATTGCAGAGACTGTGGAATATCTGTAATATCTATTCACGGACTCCGGCACACACATGCGTCGCTGCTTTTATTTGCAGGAGTATCAATTGCCAGTGTAGCCAGAAGACTTGGACATGCAAGCATGACAATAACACAGAAAACATATCTGCATATTATTCAGGAGTTAGAGAATAAGGATGTGGATCTGGTAATGCGTACATTGTCAGGCCTGTAAAATAGTATGGTAATATCGTTACTGTAACTGATAATGCTTACGCTGATATTGTTATTGAAAATTTTCCCAAAAGTAGTAATATGGATATTAAGACACTAAAATAATTTGTTGGGTATATACAGCTTTGGGAGAAAATAATTGAAATATACAGATACATATAATTACGGGAATAACCGGAAAAAAGGCTGGAATATTAAGTGGCTGCTGCCACTGCTTGTACTTATCATCTGCGGGGCTTTGTTATGTGCAGTTATGAAAAAGGCATATGCGTCTGGCAGGGAGCAGATAAGAATGAAGGCTGAGATGAATGCTGTTACTTATGCTGACAGGATGGCAGCATGCCTTGATGACGGAATTGATATAACTGAACTGCTTAAGCAGATTCTTATCAGCAGTAATGGGGAGATTGGCAGATTTGATACTGTATCTGAGAGGGTGATGAACAGCTATGTCCAGAGTATACAGCTTGCACCTGATGGGGTTGTTACACAGATATATCCTGAGGAAGATAATGATGGAGGTAAGATTGATCTTGTACATGACAGTGAACGTGGAACAATTGTTAAATATGGTATAGATAACCGGGAAGTTATAATGCAGGGGCCTTTTGAGCTGAAGCAGGGAGGACATGGAATCGCAATACGCAACCCGGTATATCTGTCATCTGACGATGGCACAGAATACTTCTGGGGACTGACGATTGTAATTATACGTGTCCCTGAGATATATCAGGAATCTGTGAGTCCTCTTGCAGATTTTGGATATATGTACAGACTGTATAAGACGGAGTCACCATTGGATACGGAGTTTAAGCTGGTTGACGACAGCTCTGATGGGGAACTGGATGATCCGGTTTCACATTATTTTGAACTTGGAGGGTGCAGATGGCGGCTGGACATTATGCCGGTAGAAGGCTGGATTGACAGGAAGGATATATATATACTGGCAGTGGTGGGGGTTATTATATCTGTACTTATTGAAGCGCTTGTTATTGCATTTCTCTTTATTGATAAGCAGCGGCAATATTTTAGACAGCGTGCTATTACAGATGAACTTACGGGGCTTCTTAACCGTTCGGGCTTCAATGATGAACTTGACAGGTATGCACGTGAGATTGGCAGTAAGCCGTGTGTCGGCATTCTGCTTGATGTTGATGATTTCAAATCAATCAATGACATATATGGACACGCAGCCGGAGATGAAGCGCTGAAGAATCTTGCAAGGTCAATGGTCAATGAATTTCCGGATAATTCCATAATCGGTCGCAATGGCGGAGACGAATTCTGTATTGTATTAAAAGGAACAGATGCGGAAACCGCAGGTGATCAGATAGAGAGCTTCTGCCATCAGCAGCGTATGTTCAGATTCAATGGCAGAGAGTATAATTACAGTATTTCTTTGGGCTATGCAGAGTATCCGAAGCATGCAGGGAAGAGATCTGAACTGTTCCGTTGTGCAGATGTGGCATTATATGAGGTTAAGCTTAAAGGCAAGAACGGCTGCATGTGCTATACGGACAATCTGTGCAAATCTGACAGAACACAGCTTGGTTTCAAGCTTGATGATATATCATATAATCTGCCCGGAGCATTTTTCATATATAAGGCAGACAGGGGCAATGAGCAGCTGCTGTACGCTAACCAGGCACTGATTCATATGACCGGCTGTGATGACCTCAATGACTTTTTGGAATTTACAGGGCAGCAATTTGCAGGACTTGTGCATCCCGAGGATTACGACTATGTGGAAGAAGATATATGGAATCAGATTGATATTGATGCAGGGCAGTCATATGATTATGTGAAATACCGTCTCGCAGCAAAGGATGGTACATACAGAAAAGTCATTGACATCGGCCATCTTGTGGACAGCGAACACTACGGGAGAGTGTTCTATGTACTTGTTGTGGATTATGATATGGTGTCTTTGTAAGCATTACCCCAATCGGCCATGGAATCAAGAATCGGCTTAAGGGATTCCCCCAGGCTGCTTAGTGAATATTCGACGTGCGGCGGCACTTCAGGATATACGGTGCGTAGTATCAGACCATCTTCCTCCATTGAGCGGAGACTGTCAGTTAAGACCTTCTGGCTTATGCCATCAAGGTCTTTTTTTAATGCATTAAAACGCCATGGACGGGCTAAAAGGTTTCTTATAATAAGAAGTTTCCATTTGCTTCCGATAAGTGTGACGGTTGTAGCAACCGGACATTCAGGTAATTCTGCTTTTGTTTTCATTGTAATTGTTACCTCATGTATTATGAAAAATTATAGTGGTATCTGTCTTATCGTTTTCAAAATTTAATTATATCATAATATTTAAAGAAATTCATGCACACATAGTATATATAATTTTGATATTTAAGCCGGCAGGAATTGCGAAGGTAACTTTTTTGTAACTATGTAATAAAAAAGTGCGTACTTTTGCGGTTGAGAAAGGATTGTTATTATTAACTTGTAACAAAGATGACGGATTGGAAAAATATAAAAACATCTAATCCGGGCTATGTAGAAAGGAGTGCATGAGTATGGCATTATTAAACATTTTCGGATGGAACGAGAAGGAAAAGAAGCAGGCAGGCACAGCATGCGGAGCAGGAGACAAGCCGGAGGAGAAGCCGTCAGCGTGCGGCACAGCATGCGGAGCAGGAGACAGGCAGTAAGCAGGCAGTAGGCACTTTGTGCCTGCAGAATGGAGGATAGGATGAATTATTTTTCTTTTCAATGGCATATAACAGATGAATGTGACCAGCGCTGTAAGCACTGCTACATTTTTTCGGGAAAGGGCTGCAGCGAGCTTAAGAGCATGACATGGAAGCAGATGCAGGAGGTTGTGGCTAACTGTGAGGATTTTTGCAGGATTTACAATAAGCTGCCATATTTTTATATAACCGGCGGAGATCCTATCCTTCATCCTGACTTCTGGAAACTGATGGTGCTGCTTAAGAGCAGGGGAATCCCATTTACAATAATGGGAAATCCATTTCATCTGGATGATGAAGTATGTACAATGTTAAAGGCGTGCGGCTGTGAAAAATATCAGATGTCGCTTGACGGAATGCGCAGTACGCATGACTGGTTCAGAAAGCCGGGAAGCTTTGACCTTACACTTGAGAAGGTTGGATGCCTGAACCGGGCAGTAATTAAAAGCGTTATTATGAGCACGGTATCAAAGATGAATATGAATGAAATCCTGGATATTATTGATGAGGTTGTAAAAGCGAAGGTTAAGGTGTTTGCATTTTCCCGTTATGTGCCGACCGGTGGAGAGGTCGATACCGGAATGACGGCGCAGGAATACAGGAAGCTGCTTGAAGTGTGTGATGCAAAATACAAGCAATACGAGGCAGCAGGATGCGAAACCTATTTTAATAAAAAAGACCATCTCTGGACGCTGTATGAATATGAGACAGGACAGTTCAGGCTGCCGTACAATGCTAAGAACGGCATGATATATGGTGGCTGTAACTGCGGAAACTGCCATATTACAATATCCTCCAACGGAGATATAATGGCATGCCGGAGAGTCACCGACAGTAAGGTTGCCAACGTATTTGAGGACAGGCTGGCAGATGTGTGGGTATGCCAGATGGAGAAGTACAGAGATTACGATAAATTTGTAAAGTGCAGTAAATGTGAGCTTAAGGCATGGTGCAGGGGCTGTCCGGCAGTGGCAGACGGAACAACGGGCAATTTTTACGGTGCAGACCCGCAGTGCTGGAAGACAAAGAACGATATAACGGGGGAGGTACTCTGATGAAGTATGGGACATTATTGGAACTTATAAAAGCAAGGCACTCAATCAGAAAATTTGACAACAGTGAGGTGAGAATATATGAATCTGGAAACATGTCTTAAAAAAATGCAGCTTGTAGGCGTGCTTGCGTTTGCAACGGTAGACGGGCAGGGAGCACCGCAGATCCGCAACATAAGTGCGATTCATTATGAGGCGGATGCATTATATTTTTTCACGGCAAGGGGAAAGAACTTCTGTAGGGAACTGCAGGCTGACGGCAGGGTGCAGATTCTTGCATATACAAAATATAAGGAAATGATACGCCTGTCGGGAAAAGCTTATGCGGTAGATGCTGGCGCACAGATAAAGTGGCGTGATATAATATTTGAAGAGCAGCCGTATCTTGCCAATGTATATCCGGGAGATACGAGAGATATAGGAATTATTTTCTGCATTGATGAGGGTGAGGTTGAATATTTTAACCTCGGTGTAAAGCCTATATTCAGGGAGACATACAGGCTGGGGAAATTGACTGAGACAGCAAAAACAGGAAACCACAAAGGATATCACATAACAGACGCATGTATTGGCTGTGGTACGTGTGTACAGCATTGTCCGCAAAGCTGTATAAGCTGTGTGGAAGATGCGGAAACGGGAAACACGCATTTTTCAATCCGGCAGGAGCATTGTCTGCATTGCGGTGCGTGTTATGAGCATTGTCCGGTCGGAGCGGTGAAGAGATATGAATCAGAGTGAGAGAAGAATTTATTTGATAAAGCATCTGCAGGATAAAATGCGCAGCGGTTATCCGGAATATTATTCAAGATATTATCCGCAGTATACAACAATGAATATCCCATCTGATACTGACGGGCAGAAATTACTGCTGCGTGCGCTTATGAACGTGAGGCTGCCGGGAAGTGCGGACGCTGAATTTGTAAGGATTCAGGATGAGTACCTGCATGAGGAGAACAGCCGGCGCGGGGTGGTAACGCTTGCGGATATGACAGAGGTGCAGCCTGATTTATATATGTGGAAGGGCGATATAACGAGGCTTAAGGCAGGAGCCATTGTAAATGCCGCCAACAGCCAGATGACAGGCTGTTACCGTCCGTGCCATAACTGCATTGATAACTGCATTCATACATTTGCGGGAATTGAGCTGAGGAATTATTGTGATGATATGATGCATAAGCAGGGATATGAGGAACCGACAGGCCGGGCAAAGCTGACTCCGGCGTTCAATCTGCCGTGTGATTATGTCATTCATACGGTGGGACCGGTTGTACAGGGCGTGCTTACGGCTGAGGATGAGCGCTTGCTTGCGTCCTGCTATGAGTCATGCCTTAGTGTGGCAGATGAAAATAATGTCGGTAGTATTGCATTCTGCTGTATTTCGACAGGTGTGTTTATGTTCCCTAATGACAGGGCTGCCGAAATCGCGGTGCAGACGGTAAAAGAATATAAGGAAAAGACAGGTTCAGGGATAAAGGTGATTTTCAATGTTTTTAAAGAAGAGGACGAACAGCTTTACAGAAAGCTGCTTGGACAGGGCTGATATGGATAGAAATACTATGTACAAAGCCGCTTTGGACAGGATTGAGGGCGCAGACGCTGTCGTGATAGGTGCGGGAGCAGGGCTTTCAACATCGGCGGGCTTTACATACAGCGGTGCAAGGTTTGAAAAGTATTTTGCGGACATGGAGCGGGCATACGGCTTTCATGACATGTATTCGGGCGGCTTCTATAATTATGACAGCCCGGAGAAGCTGTGGGGCTTCTGGTGCAGATACATTTACATTAACCGTTATATGGATGCGCCGAAGCCGGTATATCAGGATATATTTGAACGCGTCAAGAACAAGAATTATTTTGTGCTGACAACGAATGTAGACCACTGTTTCCAGAAGGCAGGCTTTGACAAGGAAAGACTTTTCTATACTCAGGGGGATTACGGGCTGTTCCAGTGCAGCCAGCCGTGCCATAAAGAGACCTACGATAACGAAGAGATTATAACAAAAATGGTGTTAAGCGAAGGCTATGAGATAAAGGATGCCAGGCTTGTAAAACCTAAGGGTGCGGTTGTAAGTATGGAGATTCCGCCAGAGCTTGTGCCGGTATGTCCAAAGTGTGGCAGACCGATGAGCATGAATCTGAGATCGGATTGTACATTTGTACAGGATGCAGGATGGTATGCGGCAGCAGAGCGGTATGAGAGATTCTTACGTGAAAACAGGAACACAAAGACAGCATTTGTCGAGCTTGGCGTGGGGTATAATACGCCGAGTATAATTAAATACCCGTTCTGGCAGATGGTGGAGAATAATCCCAAAGCGTCATACATCTGCATTAATAAAGGTGAAGCGTATGCGCCGAGAGAGATAGCTGACAGGTCGGTATGCATTGACGGAGATATATATGATTATACAGACAGGAATGAGGACTGATATTCCGGCATTTTATTCGGAATGGTTTGTTAACAGAATAAAGGAAGGATATGTACTTGTACGCAATCCTTATAACGAAAGTCAGGTGACGAGATATAGTCTGTCGCCTGACTTTGTCGACCTTATTGCATTCTGTACGAAGAATCCGGCACCGATGCTTAGCCGTATGGATGTGCTGAAGGACTACGGACAATACTGGTTTGTGACGATAACTCCATATGGAAGGGATATAGAGCCAAATGTACCGGACAAGCCGGTTGTCATGGAGAATTTTAAAAGGCTTTCGGATATAGTTGGTGTGGACAGTATAGGATGGCGGTATGACCCGGTTATTATTGACAATCATCATACAGTTGAATGGCACATATCGGAGTTTGAACGGATGGCTGCCACGCTTGCAGGCTATACAAAGACATGTGTAATTAGCTATATAGATATTTATAAAAAGGTTGAAAGAAATTTTCCGTCTGCCCGTGAGGTCTCCGGGGCTGACCGGCTGACACTTGGAAATGCTTTCATAAAGACAGCCGGGAAGTATGGAATGACGGTAAGACCATGCGCCGAGGGAGATGAACTGGCAGCGTTCGGAGCGGACTGTTCAGGCTGCATGACGGTTAAGACATTTGAGACGGCATTGCATGAGCATCTTGACGTTCCGGGGATTAATACCAATAAGACCAACCAGAGAAATGGTCAGTGTGCGTGTCTGCTGGGAGTTGATATCGGAGCATATGATACCTGCGGGCATCTTTGCAAATACTGTTATGCCAATGCCAATACCGCGCTTGTGAGGGATAATATGAGAAGGCATGACCCGATGTCCCCATTCCTGATTGGAAGCAGCCGTCAGGGTGATGTTATACATCAGGCAAAGCAGGAAAGCTGGATTGACAGGCAGATGAAGCTTGAGCTGGAATGATGAGGATATATAAGGAGGATATATTGGAATATATAAGGCTGAATAATGAGCGCATGGTAAGGGCGGCATCCGTACCGTTTGAGAAGTTCGACATTGATTATCACAAATATGTGTATAATGATATGTATAAGACAGATAAGACAGATGCAAATAATTGCAGTTTGGGTCGGAATAAGCGCAGTTTGGGCAGCATGGACATAATAATAGAAAAGAAATATGGTTACATTGGCGGCGGTGCATCAGGCAGCAAAAAATTCATAAAGAAATACAACAGAATTCTCAGAGACATACATATGTATTATGGTGTGACCACAGAAGATATAGAAACTAAATCACAGAGATACCGCGAATTAGTGAATTCAATGCTGTAAGAGTATGTGTTTGATATTTCATTGCTGACTATAACATGGTTCAGAGGGTATAAGAGCACAAAGTCAGAATTTATATCCTGAGTAAGCGAAGCGTGACACAATACAGCACGTCCGTACACACATAAAGTCATCTTGACTTATAAAAAAAGATGTACTATCATCCAAATTAGTTGATAGTACATCTTTTTTTAAAATGAACGGAGATATAAATTTATGGATGATACGGGAAGAAAGATAACTAAGATAGCGCGCGAAGTAAGCAAGTTCACGGTGCAGATGATGAAAGAGGAAGGTATTGGCACGGCGGAGTTTGACTTTATACATCTGATACGGCATAATCCCGGGATTACACAGGCAGAGGTAAGAGAACAGTTAAAGATAGACAAAGGTGCGGCGGCAAGGCGTGCAGCAAGCCTTGAGGCAAAGGGATATCTTATAAGAAAGCCTAATCCTGACGATGGTAGAAGCCGGCTTCTGTATGCTACGGATAAAGCGGAGAATCTTAAGAATTCAAAGGCTAACATAGAATCGATGTTTTATGAGTGGCTTCTTGCAGAACTGCCGGAAGAAGAAAAAGAACAGTTCTGCACAACTCTTGATAAGCTGTATTGGCGTTCTAAGAATGAGAGAAGAGCAGGGTTTGTCAATATATCAGAGGTGGTGAATTTGAAAAATGCAGCAGACGAAAAAGAATATCAGTAAAAAGATAGAGCATCCCGACAGAATAACAGAATACTTCAAAGAGGAATGGGCAGTTCTTCTGGCAGTGACGATATCAGGAATCATATATAATATAGGACTGCTTGCAGGCCCGTGGTTTGAGGGTAAGATGACAGGCTGCCTTGTAAATATTCTCGGAGGCAGTGAGACATTTGCAGACATGCTTATATTAGCTGCATTGTATGTAATTTCAATTGCCGTCGTACAGATATCAAGGTATATCAAGAGATTTTATGTAAGAAGATTTTCCAATAATGTTAATAAAAACATGAAGCAGATATTGTATGGAAGTCTTGTACATAAGAGCCGGGCACAGCTTCTGGAGGAGGGTGCCGGTAATGTCATGACTAAGGCAATCCTTGATGTAGACGACTGTGTCGAAGGAATGAGAAAGTTCACAACAGAAATTTTTGATACGGGAATTGCAATGGCAGCATACATGGGAATGCTTCTGTGGTATGACTGGCGGCTTGCACTGTTATGCATGATATTCCCTCCGGTTTCGTATTATATTGCGGAAAAGATGAAAGACATTGTGCAGAAGACGGGTGCGGCATACAAGGTACAGGCTGGTATTTTAAGTGAGGCAACGCTTGACCGTGCTGACAATGCAGTTACATACAGGGTATTCGGATGTGAGAGTGAGCGCAGGGAATCGTATGAGAAAAACCTTTCAGATTATGAAAAATCTGCAGTCCTCGCTAATATATGGAATTCGTCGCTTCAGCCCATATACAGGATTATCTCAATGGCAGGAGTTATATTCATACTTTACTTCGGCGGGAAAAATGTTCTCGGAACCGGCTGGCGTGAGTGGAGCGTTGCAGCATTTGCAACATTTCTTGCATGCTTTACCAAGCTTGCGGATAAGTCATCAAAAGCTGCCAAGCTGTTCAATGCAGTCCACAAGGCGCAGGTTTCATGGAAGCGCATAAAACCGCTTATGGTGATACCAAAAGATGGCGCACCGAAATCAGGACAGCCGGCAGGATGTGCAGATGCCTTGGTATCAGTACCGGCGCTGGCGGTCAACAACATAAGCTTTGCATATCCTGAATCGAAAAATATTTATTCCGATATCTCCTTTAACGCAAAGCCAGGAGAGATAATAGGTGTCACGGGACCGGTTGCATGTGGCAAATCAACGCTAGGCAGGACATTTTTGTGCGAATATCCGTATGATGGAAGCATCGGGCTGTCAGGCAGGGAGCTTAAGGATATGACGGCTTCGGAGAGAACCGGACTTGTGGGGTATCTCGGACATGACCCGGAGCTGTTTAATGACAGTATAGCCAATAACGTAATGATGGGAGATAAAGGCGATTGCAGACAGTACCTTAAGATGGTATGCATTGACGAAGAGGTAAATGCAATGGAAGACGGTACGGATACACTTGTCGGAAGCAGCGGCGTCAGGCTGTCGGGTGGACAGGCACAGAGACTTGCGCTTGCGAGGACGCTGTGCCACATGAAGCCTGTTATGGTGCTGGACGACCCGTTTTCAGCACTTGACAGGAAGACAGAAGTTCAGGTGTTTGATAATCTGAGATCAATGGCGCAGAATAATATTGTAATCCTCATATCACACAGACTTTATCTGTTCCCGCAGATGAGCAGAATAATCTGGATGGATAATGGCAGGGCAATAGCCGGGACCCACGAAGAGCTTATGGAGCAATGTCCTGAGTATGCAGAGCTGTATCTTGAACAGGCAGGAGGCGGCAGCAATGACAAATAATATAAACCGAAATAACAAAAGCAGCAGCGTCGCAGAAATAATATTATATACAATAAAAAACAGACTGCTGTTGTCATTTGCAATAGTATCTGCGGTAGTTATGGCGATAGTCACATCACTTTTTCCACCATTGATTCTTGGTGGTATTATTGATGCCATGACAGCAGGGCAGGCAGTTAATTGGGGAATGATACTTGCATACTTTGGGCTGATTGTGCTTACGGGACTTATGGAGGCTGCAAGAGAGGCACTTCTTACAGTATTCGGACAGAAGATAACGCATGCATTGAGAAGCGGGCTTATGGATAAGTTCACAAGGCTTACGGCAGACTGTCTTAATAAGCAGGAGCCGGGCGCGGTTGTATCAAGATTTGTAGGTGATGTTGATACAGTAGAGGCACTTTTTACATCAGGAATTATCAGTATGTTTGCAGATGTATGCAGAATCATAAGCATACTTGCGGTTATATGGTTCCGTAACAAAGGTCTTGCAATAGTGATTGTAGTGCTGCTTCCGTTTTTATTCCGGTTCACAAGGCACGTACAGAAAAATATGCTCAGCGCTCAGATTGCAAACCGCCGTGCAGTAAGCCGTGCATCAGGCCATGTACCTGAGACACTTCATAATATCCGTACAGTACATACACTTGGCAGGGAAAAGTATATGGAACAAAGATATGATGAGTACATAAGCGAAGGCTACAGGGCGATGGAGAAGACCAATTTCTACGATGCAATATATTCTCCTGTAATTCTTATTTTAAATGCTGTTGTAATTGCGGTAGTCATGTTGTTCTCTGCATCAGGCAGCCCTGTGGTGCTTACACTGTTCGGGATGTCAGCAGGTACGGCAGTAGCCGTAATGAATTACATTTCACAGATATTTTCACCGGTAGAGAGCCTCGGCATGGAGATTCAGACAATACAGTCAGCACTTGCCGGTGTAAAGAGGATAGATGAATTCCTTGCACAGGACAAATTTGCAAAGCAGGATACAAAAGCGCCTGACGGGCCTGTGGTAAGATTTGATAACGTCACATTTGGTTATGATGATAAAAATATTCTTAATGACTTAAGTTTTGAAGTCCGTACCGGCGAGCAGGTAACATTGTCGGGACGTACCGGTGCGGGTAAGAGTACAATATTCAAACTGATACTTGGATTATACAGACCGGACCGGGGCAGTGTCACGATAGGCGGCGTTAATTCGGCAGATATACCGGATAAGGAAAAACGCAGGCTGTTTGGATATGTTGAACAGTCATTCCATATGGTCCCGGGTACTGTAAAGGATCAGATAACGCTTTTTGATGAGTCGGTCACAATGGATGAAGTAAAGAAAGCTGCAGAACTTACGGGACTTGATGATGCAATAATGAGCCTTCCTGACGGTTATGACACAAAATGTACCGCAGATATCTTCTCACAGGGACAGTGGCAGCTTCTGTCAATAGCCCGTGCAGCAGCGGCACAGCCGAAGCTGATGCTGCTTGATGAGATAACGGCTAACCTTGATGCGGATACAGAGAAGACTGTGCTCAGCGCCCTTAAGAGAGTATCTGAGAATAGAACAGTTATCTCAATATCACACAGGGTCAATGCATCAGCCGGAAGGATAATTACTATTGGATAACAGTGCCTTCTTCACGGCAGTGTATTTTTTCTCGGGGACAGGAAGTACCGTTCCGTCTGATAGTGTGACAGAAAAACGCTCAATTCCGGTGACGTGTTCCGGATTGATGAGATAACTTGCATGAATGCGGAGCAGATACTTTGAATACCTGCTCTCAAAATCAGGCAGTGTTCCATTAATCGTTATCAGGCTGTCTGATGTATGGATACAAAGCTTTGCTGTCCGCTTTATTGTCTCAATATATATAATTTTTCCCGTAGCGATACGGTGAACACTCATGTCGTCCGCTTTAACGGTTATGAAGTTGTCAGGCTTCTCAACTAACCGTATAGGCAGGGCGACATTTTCATAATGTACGGGATAGATGGTATCACGGCTGTCATGCCGCCATGCGTTGCTTATGTGAATCATGACAACCTCCCAATACGGCTCATAACCATTCTCAGTCTTAATCCTCTTTTCACGCCATGTAAATTGAAGTCTCTGGTCATGCAGATCTGTATTGCCGCTTGGATAGTGCGTATAAATGTCATAATGCAGTAAAACTTCACGTACAGCCTTGCAGGGAGTAACACATACTGCATCTATCGAGCCCATTGTAAATGTCAGCTCATGTATTTCAGATGAAAATGTATCAATAATATTCTGGCGGCCTCTTAAAATCTGTCCTTCCGTCGGACCAAGCCAGAGAACATCATCAGCAAGGCAGTCAAAAAATGGCTGGAGATTATTCATGTAGTATTCGGTTATTATATGAATTGATTCATGGATTAATAAATCGGATTTCATGTTGTACCTCATAAATGTTATCACAGTCGGGGGCTTTTGACCCCGACATCATTATACACAATTATTACAATAAAACAAGCTGTTTGCAATATAAACAAGTCAAATGGATGTGAAGCATTGAAGTGAAAAGCTGCATTTGATAGTATAAATCTATAAAAGCTGAACCTATTAAAATACATAAGAACACGGAGGAGGGCGCATATGAATATATTCAGGAAAAAAGCAAGAACAGGAGCGGCAATTCTGTCTGCGGCAGCATTACTGGCAGGCATCTTTGCGGGCGTGCCGAGGGGAGTCACTGTGGCTAATGCGGCGGATACGGCAGATACGGCAGATACAGCGGGTACAGGCAGTGCTGTTGTGACAGCGGCAGGCAGCGCAGAGAACGGCAGAGCGGTTCAGAGCTCTGCAAAACTGAGTGCAACGGCATTTGCAACAGTGGATAATCTTATGAATGATTTCACACCGAATGCAGACGGCACGGCAGATAATGTAGCTAAGCTCATATTCGGTAAGGACAGCGATGGCAATGCATTGGAATGGTATGTATTAGGTAAGGATTCAGGCGTAAGCGGAGACAATACCGCTATATTTGCCGCATCACCGATAATAAGTGCGGAAAAATATGAGGACAATGCTTCTGATAACAAGACATATGAGGAAGCATTCGGTCAGTATGCAGCTAATCCGGCAGAGGTATATCCAAACCACTATGGTGCGAGTGATGTCAGGGCAAAGCTGAATAGTATCGCAGGAGATACTAAGTATTTTGTTTATGGGGAACAAAGAGTACTTAACAAGACAACAGTATCGTCTTATGATGCAGACAGCAAGGTAAACTATACAACGTCCAATAAGCTGTATCTGCCGGACGGAACAGATGGAAACAATGGACAGCTTTTGGCTGGAAGCGGTAATGATAAGGTACTCTCGATGAATACTTATTCGGGCAGCGGCAATGCATTCTGGCTCCGTTCACCGGATAATACGGCATCAGGGAATGCATTATACAGTAACACGTCAGGAGATATACAGGGAAAATCAGTCAGTGAAGAAGCAGGAGTGCGTCCTGCGGCTAACCTTGATCTGTCAGAGGTGAAATTTGCTTCCGCAGCAGTAGTTGAGCGCGGCAAAGATACAAGCGGAATAATCACACCGGGCAGTGTAATGACTCCGAGATATAAAGCGAATAACTCCGATGACATTGGATGGGTCACATATAATAATACGGGAAGTATATGTGCCGAGAGAAATAGTTTTATGATCTCACTTGTGGTTCAGGGCAATGACGGCACTAATGACTGGTACTACACTAAAAATGTTTATAATAAAGAGATAGTTACTGCCTCCGAGATAAAGGAAGCGTTGAATCTGTCATCGGATATTGATCTTGACAAATGTAAGATATGGATTGAAACAACATTAACTGATGATTTCACATTAAGCGATGGTATTGGATATGCAAGTGATTTTGCGCAGAAAATTACCGAAGAAGAAATAACCGGTTATATAAGTGTCAGAAATATTGACCAGCCGATACCTGAAAAACAATTTGACAGAACCGGAAATGTCGAATATAAAATCAGCAATAAGGTTGGGCTTAAATCAATAAAATGGTATGAAAGAGATGATATAAATCTGGGAAAAGAAGTAGCAGAGGATGAAGCTGCGGATTATGGAACTTGGTACTATATAGTAATAGAGCTTGCTGCACAATACGGATATATATTTTCTAATGATACATATCCCTCACAGGTTTCTACTAGTGTGAGTGCATCACCTATGAGGGCGGATGTAAGCGATGATCAAAAAACTCTCGTTGTATGTGAGGTATTAAAAACCGCGGATGACCGTCTTATAAGCATAGAGCCTCCACAGCCGATACAGGTTGAAGCAGGAACTGCATATGAAGATATGAATCTGCCGGAAAAAGTCAATATTACTACGAAGTTCAATACAAGAACAACGGCATCCGTTGAGTGGAATACTGAGTATATTCAAAGCGGAAGCTATGACCCTTCAATACTGACGGAACAGACGGTTACGCTTATGGGAAGGGTAACGGATGTTTATAGTATAAATGTAGATAATGTCTGGGAATATTTAGAGCTTACTATTAATATAAAAGCTGCTGACGCAGCCGAAGCTCCGACAGCAGACATTACACCGGGAACATATACGGAGAATCAGTCAGTAATACTTACTTCTGCAACAGAGGATGCGGTAATCTACTATACTACAGATGGAAGTGAGCCTGCATTGACAGACGGCGTTCCATCAGGAACAACTAAGCAGTATACAGCGCCTATAGAGATAACGGGTGAGGCAGGGCAGAGTGTTGAGACAACAATCAAGGCATTTGCAGTAAAGAGCGGAATGAATAACAGTGCGGTAGAGACATTTACATATACGATAGACATTCCTGCACCTGTTAAAAAGTATACATTGACAGTAGTTGACGGCTTAGGAAGCGGTGAATACGAGGAGAATGAGCTGGTAACGATAACAGCAGACGAGTTCTTATACGGAATGCCTTTCTGGGCTTGGACAGGGCTTGAAGGAGTTACTATTGTGTCAGGCAGCGAGATTGATCTGTCAGTGACATTCCTTATGCCGGCGAAGGACATTACTGTATATGCTCATTACGATTATCCGTATATTCCGACAGTCTATACCATAGAAGCATCTGTATCAGGTGCAGGAGGAAGCATATCGCCATCCGATACAACATATGTGGAAGCAGGATGTGACAAGACATTTGTAATCACTCCGGATGAAGGTTTTGAGATTGATAAGCTGTTGGTTGACGGAAAGCAGGTAGATGCGAGTCTGGAATACACGTTCAGGTATGTTGATGATAATCATAGTATTGAGGTAACATTTAAGAAGAAGGGTGGACAGGAGCCGACGACAAATCAGGAGCCGACAACAAAGCAGGAACCGGCAACAAAACAGGAACCGACGACAAATCAGGAATCAACTACGAATCCGGCCTCTACGCAGCTAAGGTATAAGATTCTGGATGGTGCCGACAGCAAGTGGAGTGAGGATACCAACGGCAATCTCATGATAAGAGGTAACGGGGAGTTTTCTAAGTTTACATGTGTAAAGGTTGATGGCAGTATTATTGATGCGTCAAATTACACAGCAAGAGAAGGCTCAACGATAATCACGCTGAAGGCTGAGTATCTTGATACTCTTGCGGAAGGCAGCCACTCATTTGAGCTTGTATGGACAGACGGTTCAGCGTACACAACATTTACAGTTGCCAAAAATGAGGATTCGGATGATAATGATGACAGCAATGATGATAATGACGCAGACGGGGCTGACAACGGAAGCAATACCGGAAACGGCAATGTAACAGGCAATGTCAATAACGGAGCAGGTGCTGGAAACATCAATAACGGAACAGGCACAGCTAACGGAAGCATGGACGCGGGAATTAGTGAGACAAAGGCGGCAGAAGAGAATGCAGCCGCTTCGGCAGATACATCACCAAAGACGGGTGACGCAAGCCATACCGAGTTCTGGATAATGCTTATGGCAGCCGCACTTGCGGGAATTGCTGAGCTTGTCATGCTGGCAAAGAGAAAAGGTAAAGAGGAATAATCAGGGTGTGCGAAGCATACGGAAGTGAAAGATTTACCGGACGCGCCGGTGGAATAGAGCGTGATGATAAGCGCATATTTACTTGATTTTAATCAATAAAAAGCCTCATCCTGCATCCGATATATGAATTCGGGTGCAGGGTGAGGCTTTTGTTTTACAGGTTAAGTCCGTCAATCCAGCTCCTGAACTTAGCTTCGTTAAAGCTGTTAACAAGCTTGGCAGGCTTCCAATTAACTGTTGCAGGACAGAGCTTGTGAAGTACTTCGTCCATTTTGCCTGTGCCGCTTCCACCTGATGTGCAGAAAGGAATGACTGTCTTTCCTGAGAAGTCATAGCTTTCAAGAAATGTATTGATTATTGTAGGTGCAACATACCACCAGATTGGGTAGCCGACAAATACAGTATTGTACTGCTCCATATTATCTACGCGGCTTGCGATTGTAGGGCGTGAGCTCTGGTCAGCCATCTCTACAGAGCTTCGGCTTTGCTTATCCATCCAATTAAGGTCTGCCTTTGTATAAGGAGTCTCAGGCACAATCTCAAATAAATCAGCACCGGATGCGCTTGCAAGAGCCTTGGCTGCTTTGGCGGTTACTCCGCTTGCAGAAAAATATGCAACTAAAATCTTACTCATATCCATTTGCCTCCTGATTTTAAATTTTACTATATATAGAATAGCACTTGGAGTGCGCTCAAGGTCAATAAAAATGTGGAAAAAATTACCACTTGGGAAGAAAAACGACCACTTGCGCAAAGTGTATTGTAAAAAAATGTAAGTTAGTATATGGTGTGGTGTGTTGGGATGCCTGAAAAACAGGCGGGAAAGGAGAGTATAATGAGATTATATAAGGTATAATACAAAGAAATCAACGATAGAGTTACTGGATTGAGGTGATACAAGCATATTATGAAGAAACAACGAATATTAAAAGTGTTTATTATTATAATTGTCTTGCTTCTTATGTTTGTGTATTGGCTAATGTATTGGAAAATAGGAGATACGGCAGCAGAGCAGTATTATAAAAAGAAGTCAGGGCAAATAGTTACGCTGTCAATAATAAAAGACGATTATTTCCCGAGTTTAATAGACTATGATAAGATGTCAAGGGTGTATAAGCGTTCAATCAGTGAAGATGAACTGAATGAAGCCAATACGGATGCCAAACGGCTTGCACTTTATAGAAAAGTGCAGAGCTTGACCAAAAATCCTGAAAAATATTCATATTGGTCTAATGAAAGTTTTAGACAGGGGGATTACCATGAGACCTTAGAGGTGGATGGCGTTAAATATGATGTAAAACATGTTTTAAGCATAGAAGTAAATTATCTTACTTTCAAACCTTACATAAAGAAGTGGAGCATATATATAAGAATGCTTGATTCATAAT